>ERZ1673747.34-NODE-34-length-213491-cov-209.551158_pt1 | contig 213491 bp, 190 predicted proteins | sample MGYA00580220_ERZ1673747 | MGnify/ENA primary metagenome ERZ1673747 (study PRJEB41218, sample SAMN15661769) | gut metagenome | host: Homo sapiens | place: Canada: London | collected 2015-08-20/2019-03-30 | study: EMG produced TPA metagenomics assembly of...
TCCTTGTTTCTTTCGTTGTTTAATTTTCAAGGTACTCGGCACTTTTCTTTCCGTCTGGCTCTCGCTTTCGCTTGACCCGTCCCTCAAGTGCTCGACTATAATAACACAACCGGCGGAACTTGTCAACACTAATTTTCAAAAAATTTCAGATTTTTTTCATTTTATTTGACGCGGCCATGATATCAAAGATGCCTGCGCGGACACAGAGAACAGCACAGGCATTGATATACAACGGTTTCAGGCTTTTACTGGCTCTGCCGCTTTCACTGCGCTGTCGAAAAATCCAACGAGATCGCGGAAATATTCGTCGCGGCACTTCTCGTTGTGCAGTTCATGACGGGCATCTTTATATATATGTATCTCGGCATTGAGTCCGGCTTTCTGATAGCGGCGCAGGAGTTTCTTCGCCTTTGACGATTTCGTGCCGCCGATGGGATCCATGTCGCCGCTGAATATGCCGATTCGGACATCGTGGCTTATTTTCGCGATGTTTTCTTTTTTATATATCCTGCCGAACGCCTTTATCATGTTCCAATCGAAGTTGACGCTGATATCTATTCCCGCCATCGGGTCATCGATAAACACCTGACGGCGCGCAACATCGCTCGTCGCCCACTGGCTCGGACCTTTTTCTCCCTTATAGCGCGCATCGAAAATCATATCGCTGACTGGGTTGACAAACTTCGGGCACCAGTCCTTTGCGAACAGCTCGAGCGGCCAGAGCAGAGCGAGAGCCGCCTGCGCGCCGTCCATATCGGCGGTTCCGCAGAGCGCGACTGCCTTGACGTCAGTCCCCTGCTGGAGAAAATCCTGCGCCAAGAAGCTGCCGTAGCTGTGACCCATAAGCACCTGCGGGAGATGGTAGCGATCCTTAAGCCAATTATAGAAGAAGACAAGGTCTTTGACTGTTTTCTTCTCAATATCGCCGGGATGCCTGCCGCGGTTTTCATCGGTCTCGGTGTTTCCGTGGGCACGGTGATCGTCGGCAAAGACTATATAGCCGTGCTCGTTGAACATCTGCGCGGTCTCATGATATCTGCCGGCATATTCGCACATTCCGTGGGATATCTGGACAACGCCCTTGGGATTCTCAACGTCATCCCAGAGATAGCAATGTATCGGGGTCGAATCGAAGCTTCGGATATCCAGCTGCTGCATAAAATTATCTCCTTTGTGTTTTTGACCAAATTATACCAATTGAAAATGTCGGTGTCAATAAAACGGAATGCAAAAAGGATATACCCGCTCTCAAAAAGGGCGGATATATACATATATAGTTATTTTATGTTCATCCAGACTCTCATATCGCTCTCACCTCGATTGGCAAAGGCGAAATACGGAATGAGTCTTATGCGCGTAGGTTCATATTTTATCTCATCCGCCGGGGCATACAGAGCACCCGCTCCGAGCTTTCTTGTTCCGTCAACATCGAGCGCGGGAATGCCGAATCCGAGATCGACGGGCTCAGCATTGAGTTCCGGAGAAACGGCGAGCGAGAATATGTCGCCATTATCTACTCCCTCGGCGCAGTAGACGACGGGGCCGCGCATGACGGCGACCTTGCCCGAGTCCTCATGCACTGACGGGTCGGCGGAGATAATGACCGGAGACATATCGAAGTCAAGCTCTATCTTAGCGCCGTCCTCGCAGTCAAAGAACAGATAGCCGCCGCTGATGCCGAGATTTTCGGCTCTCTCGGCTCCCGCCGAGCAGTCGCGGCACCACGAGGGAATTCTGACGGCAAGCTTCGCGGGCGCGCCGCTGACGCGTATTGTCACCGCGCCGTCGGACGGGTAGTCCGTCGACTGAGAGATATGCGCCGTGCCGCCGCTTATTGCGACATCCGTATCGCTCTCCATGAACTGATGGACATAGACGGTGTCGCTGTCATACGAATATATATACTTTCCGATGCTCTCGACAAAGCGGGTGACGTTCGGCGGGCAGCAGGAACAATCGAACACCTCGACGCGCTGAGTTATCGGCAGGCGGACTTCATTGCCGCGCCAATATTTTATCCTGCGGTTCAGAAGATCTATAGACAGCGGATTTTCATAGAAGAAGCTCTTTCCGTCGAGCGAAGTGCCCGAGAGAAATCCGTTATAGATGACCCGCTCCACGATATCGGCATAGCGCGAATCAACGGCGGTCAGTGACATACGCTGGGCGAACATCGCGAGAGATATAGCGGCGCAGGTCTCCGCATAGGCGGTCTCGTTGGGCAGGTCGCCGTCAACGGTGAATGCCTCTCCGATGCGGGTCGAGCCGATACCGCCCGTGATATACATGCGGTGCTCCGTCATATTTTTGAATATTCTGTTCGCCGCCGCGAGCAATTCTTCGTCGCCGCACTCGTAGGCGATATCAGCCATCGCGCTGTAGAGATAGCAGGCTCTGACGCTGTGACCGACCGCTTCGCTCTGGTCGCGCAGGGGGATTCTGTCCTGGAGATAATCCTCGGAAGCGAAGCCGCTTGCTTCTCCCCTGTCCTTTTCGTTGTTGCCGCGCTTATCTATAAAGAAACGGCTGAGATCGAGCCAGCGCTTTTCGCCCGTGCAGCGATAGAGGCGCACGAGGGCAAGTTCTATCTCGGGATGCCCGGGAGTCGTGAAAGCTGCGGAATCGTCCCTGCGGAAAACATCGTCTATAAGTCCGGCATAGCGGCACATCAGATCAAGGAATCTGCGCTTGCCCGTGGCTTCATAGTAGGCGACCGCCGCTTCGATAAGATGTCCGGCGCAGTATAATTCGTGGTGGTCACGGTCGGTGAAGCGTTTGCCCGGCTCGACAACGGTATACCAGACATTGAAATATCCGTCGGGGGTCATGTTCCTCTCGATGCGGTCGATAAGATCCTCGACATAGCTTTCAAACTGCTTGTTATTCTTTCTTTCGAGCACATATGCCGCCGCTTCCATCCACTTCGCCGCATCGGAATCGTAGAAGAAATGCGGGCGGTCGGGCTCGCCCTGCTTCCACTCGCAGCTAAGTGCGGAAAATCTTCCGGTGTCCTCAAATCTGCGGCGCACGCTGTCGAGCGTCACGGACTCGTTGAGCGCAATGCGGTCTTTCCAGAATCCGCCTGTGATATTCACTTTATCAAACGGTATCGGGTGCTGTTTGTTCATATAATAGTCCTTTCGCGGGATAAAATTTTCAAAAGCCAATATGATTTACTCGGCTCAACAAGAATACCACAAAATAGTCAAAATTGGTAGGACATTTAAAAAATTTTATGAACAAATCCGCCAACGGATTGAAGATTGATGAAAAATATGCTAATATATCCGTGCTTATAATTTGCACTACTGCGCTTTTTGAGGAGGTACTCTTATATGGAGTATAAGCTAAACACGACAAATTACCGCGATTTCAAGGTCATTGAGGACAACAAGCTCGCGGGAAGAGCATATTTTATACCGTATTCAAAAAAGGAGAAGCTGTGCGCCGTCGATCTCAAGCACGAGCGCACTGATTCCGACCTTGTCGAGGTTCTCTCCGGCGAGTGGGATTTCAAATATTACAACGATATCTCGCTCATCCCCGAAGTGTTCGACGCGGCAGGCGTTGAGTTCGACAGGATACATGTCCCCTCGACATGGCAGCGCACCGGCTACGAGCCGCCGGTCTATCTCAACTGCCCCTACGAGTTCGACCTGCCCAACCCGAATGTACCCGAGCATATGTCCGCCGGAATCTACCGCAAAACTTTTGAAGTCACAAATTCCGACGATGTTCATATTCTGAGCTTCCTCGGCGTCGTTCCGTGCGTTGACCTTTATGTCAACGGAATGTATGTCGGCTACAGCGAGGGCGCGCACAATTCGGCGGAGTTCGACATCTCGGAATTTATATACGAGGGCACGAACGAGCTGCTCGCAGTCGTTCACAAATGGTGCTCCGGCACTTATCTCGAATGTCAGGACATGTTCCGCGAGAACGGAATATTCCGCGATGTGCTTCTCTACAGACTTCCGGCAGTCTACATAAACGATTACTATATCCGCCCGCGCAAGGCAGACGGAAAATGGACGATGGATGTTGAAATCACGCTCGAAGGCAAACTCAACGGATGCGAAGTCGCCCTCTCGCTCGAAAAGGACGGCAAGGTTATCGCCGGAGAGGCTGTAAAGGCAGAGCGCCTTACATACATGACATTTGACGATCTCGATGTAACCGAGTGGAATGCGGAGATTCCGACCGTCTACAGCGCTTATATAACACTGTATAAGAACGGCGAAGAGCTCATGACGCTCAGAAACATCACGGGCTTCAAGACAGTGGAGATAAAGGGCAACACCTTTACATTCAACGGACAGGTTATCAAGTTCAAGGGCGTCAATCATCACGACACAAACGGCAAGACCGGCTATGTCATGACCTTTGACGACTATGAAAAAGATGTAAAACTCATCAAGGAGTATAACGGCAACGCGATACGCACCTCGCACTATCCCCCCGACCCGTGTCTGATAGCTCTTGCCGACACATACGGTCTTTATATAGTCGACGAGGCGGATATCGAAACTCACGGAGCATTTTTCGCTCCGCACAATGATATAAACAAGATAAGCCACGATCTCAAGTGGGCTCCGAGATACCTCGACAGGGTCAAGAGAATGTATTACCGCGACAGGAGCCACCCGTGCATCACGATGTGGTCGCTCGGCAACGAGGCGGGCGGCTATGCCTGCCAGGATGTCTGCTACGATTATCTGCACGAGACCTGCCCGGAGATACCCACTCACTACGAGGGTGTTATCCACACAAAGCGCAAGGCTTACGATGTGGTCTCCGACATGTACCCGACACACACGCAGGTTGAGCACGTCGGCATGGGCACACAGAGGGGTAAATGGTACAAGACGAAACCCTACTTCCTATGCGAATATGTCCACGCGATGGGCTTCGGTCCCGGCGCGATGGAGGAATACTGGGACAGCTTCTATAAATACGACAATCTCATGGGCGGCTGCATCTGGGAATGGGCAGATCACGCGGTATATCACGCCGACGGCCCGTATGAATACACCTACGGCGGCGACCACGGCGAGAAGAAGCACGACGGCAACTTCTGCGTTGACGGTCTTGTTCACCCCGACCGCACACCTTCGAGCGGCGCGCTTGAGATGCAGGCGGTCTATCGCCCCGTTAGAGCAAAGTACAACCGCGACGGCAGCTTCACCTTCACGAACACAAACCGCTTCCGCAGTTCGGGATATATCACAATCGTCCGTTCGATGACGGTTGACGGCATCGAAGGCAAAGAGAGGGAGCGTTTCTCGCTCGACATCGCGCCCTGCAAGAGCGAAAAAGTAACATTCAAAGCAAAGATCCCCGCCGGCTGCGACTGCCGCATGAACTTTGAATATTTCGACGGCGACGCTTTCCTCGCGCGCGAGCAGGTTATAATAAAGAAAGAGCACAAGAAAGTCACTCTGCCGACCGGCAGCAAATTGGAGTGCAAAGTGGGCAGAAACTCCGCGAAAGTCAGCTTTGACGGCGGTTCGGTGAAATTCGACCTCAAGACCGGCGAGATAGCATCCTACAAGCTCGGCGAAAAGGAGCTCATTAACCAGTCCCCCGCCGCGCACAAGGGCTTCATCCCGAACATCTTCCGCGCGATGCTCGACAATGACAGAGTTATCATTGCAAAGTGGGAAAAGGCCGGATACGACGACATAAAAGCTATTCCGCATTCAGTGAACTTCTCCTCGGCCAAGCACTCGGCGAAATTCACCGTTGACTTCAACCTCCGCTCGAAGAAGGGCGTTGTTGCAAAGGTCAATCTTAAATACACTGTTGACGCCGCAGGATGCATAAAAGTCGAGACGGTATTCAACTCGAAATCCCAGCAGAGAGCCGCTGCAGCTCTGCCGCGCTTCGGTCTCGTGTTTGAGATGCCGATGAGCTTCGAGAACATCGAATATCTCGGCTACGGTCCCGGTGAAAACATGATCGATTTCAGAGAGCACACGACATTCGGCACATACAAGACCACGGTCAACGATATGGATGAATTCTATATCAAGCCGCAGGATTACGGAGTGCGCACAGGCGTTCGCAAGCTCAGCATCACGGATGCCGACGGCGTCGGACTGATGATCTGCAACCCTGACAGAGATCTCAGCTTCACAGCGAGGCACTTCACGCAGGCTCTGATGCAGCGCTCGATGCACCGCGACGACCTCCACTCTGAGAACACGACGGCAATCGACATTGACGGCTTCCTCAGAGGCACGGGCACCGGCAGCTGCGGCCCCGATGTTCTCCCGCAGTACACAGTTGACGGACGCAAGGAGCTTGCATACAGCTTCGTTATCGTCCCGATAAAATAAAAAGTTTGGCGAAGCGTATAACAAAGCAAGAATCCTACCCACGGTTTTCCGTTGGGTAGGATTTTTTGCTTTATATTGATGCGTTGCAAGAGAAGTATTATTTAAAATGTACCTTTGTGAGATAGGTAAATTGGGATTTGTAGCAGAATCTATTAGGCGACCCTGCAAGAGGAGCCGGCTCGGCGTAAGCTGAGACTGAGGGGGATAGCTCGCCGACGTTCATGATATGATTTGCAGGGTGCATGCCAGTAGAATAGTACAAATCTCACGGGCGGATGATATCCGTCCCTACATGATTGTGCCGATTTGTAATATTGTGATAACCGTTTATCATTGGCATTTACACCTACAAATCCAAATTTGTACATTTTTACCGTACCAGCATTTATAATTTAATATGAACACATCAAAATTTTGCATATTAGATACAAAAAATCGGCTGTCGTTTTTATTCGACAGCCGATTGATTGTTTATATTTACTTTTTCATCTGCTCGCGCAGGTGGTTTGAAAGCAGAGCGAGCGACGACGCCATATTCTCGTTTTGGACAAGTATGCCGTCCGGGACGACGAGATGAACCGGAGCAAAGTTCCAGATAGCGCGGATGCCGCTTTCAACAAGCAGGTCGCATATCTCCTGCGCGCTCGATGCAGGGACAGTGATGATGCCTATATGCACATTCACCTTGCGGCAGAAGCTGCCGAGCTGGGCTATCGGGAAGACCGTCTTGCCCTGGAATTCGGTCGGCTCTTCGCACAGGTCGAACGCGGCGATTATGTTGAGTCCGTAAGCCTTGAAACCGCTGTAGTTGAGCAGCGCCTTACCGAGGCTGCCGGCGCCGACTATCACGGCATTGTCTATATCATTATAGCCGAGGAAAGCTTCAAGCTCCGCGATAAGATCCTTGACATTGTAGCCGACCTTCGGTTTGCCGGACGAGCTGACGCTCGCGAGATCCTTGCGAACCTGAACATCATTGAGCTGAAGCGCTTCGGCAATGGTTGTGGCAGATATATTTTTCGGTGCATCCTCCGGAAGCCCCTGGATATAGCTCAGGTACATCGGCAGTCTCTGAAGAGTGTGTTTCGAGATATTCGGAGTCATAAAAATTTCACCAACCTGAAAATTATACTTGTACTGCAACTATTGTATCATATTTTTTCAGATAGTTCAAGTAAACTTCGGGGCAAAAAAATCGGGGGAGCCGCCCGAGGGCGACTCCCCTTCTCACCTGCCTTTTGAGCAGGATTTCAGTTTTTGTTCACAGCCTTAGACCGTGAAAGCAAAGTCGGTGGTATCCCAGACCTGCTTGCCGTTGTCGATGTACTTCGCGGTTGCGGTGTAATCGCCTTCGGTGAGCTTAACATTGATGGTCCAGATCTCGCCGTCGCCGTTAGAAGCGATGGAGACATTGGCGTCATCTCTGTTGAAGGTTCTGGTAGCACCCGAAGCGTAGGTTATCTTGACCTTCTTGGCAGTGCCGTTGACGGTGACTGCGACAGAATCAGCAGAGGTATTGACCTCGGTAACGCTGACAGCCGTTGCCGGCTTAGCGCTGATAACTACGTTGACTGCAAGGCCTTCGCTCCATGTATTTCTTCCATACTTCGCTCTGACAACATAGTTGCCTGCGGGAAGGTTGAAGTTAACAGTCCAGATCTCATAAGCGAGGTTGGTGCTGTTTGCATAGACCTCATTGCCCTGTGCGTCATAAGACTTGATGGAGACTCTCGGATCAAGTCTTGTAAGGGTGGTGGTTCCGCCGTTTGCATAGACGAACTGGATCTTACCAGCCTTATCGGTGACCTTAACGCGATAGTCCTGCTTGCCGCCGTAGTTCGGGGTGTCGTAGGTAACTTCGGTAACGTCGCCGATCTTAGGCTCGGGCTTCTGATCGAACGAGACTGTGAAGCCATAGCCATCGTTCTCCCAGTATTCCTTCGCCATCTTCGCATAAGCAGTGAACTTGCCTTCTGCGAGGTTAGCATTGATGAGCCAGATTTCGCCGTCCTCAGTCTTCTCTATCTTCAAGATACCGAGCGCATTGGCATCGCTTGTCATGGAGGTGTTTCTGTCAAACGTGCGGGTATTGCCGTTTGCGTCAACTATCTTGATCTTCAGAGGCTCGCCCTTGACCTTGACTGCATACTGATGCATGCCGCCGTAGTTCGGGGTCTCCGGAGTGACGGAGATGATGGAGGAGTTGCTGGCAACAAGGATAGCGTCAAATCTGACATCCTCGGTGCCCATGGTTCCGACTGCGGGATCCCAACCGTTGAAGTTGTAACCGTCGACAGACGGATCCTTAGGAGCTATGATCTGCTCGCCGACCTTCGCGGTAACAGCCTTATAGAGCTGGCCGTTGACATAGAAGTTAGCGGTGTAGGTCATGAGCTCGAGAGCTTTGACTGCGTCGTTGATAGCAGCAGTTGCTGCATCAACATCAGCCTGCTCGGAATACTTCTTATTGGCAACGTCTATGGCAAGAGCTGCATCGAGAGCCGCTCTGGACTCTGCTGTGTAGGTCTTGTCATAGTCCGCCTCAGCCTTCTTCGCCTGAGCGGCCTTGACTGCTGCATCATATGCAGTGTAGTCAGCGCCTTCCTCGGTCCACTGGGAAACGAGGGTCAGGTCGGATGCGGGCATGGTGGCAGGAACTTCGACGTTCCAACCTGCGAAGGTGTAGTGATCCTTGGTGGGCTCTGCGATGTTGAGTTCAGCACCGTAGTAAACCATGGACTCTGCACCGTCAACCGTAAGCTTATACTGGTTACGGCTGTAGTAAACCTTGAGAACAAGGCTGCTGTCAGCTGCGACTGTACCGGAGAGGACGCTGTCAGCGGCGACCGTGAAGCCCTCGCGAGCCTCGGGATCGACGGAGACGGCCGCGCCGGTAGTGGCAGGAACGACCTTGACATCAGCTGCGCCGTAAGCGCCGTTGACATCCATGACGTAAGTCTCAACCTTGTAGGAGACTTCGCCGGCGGAGAACTGAGCGTTGAAGGAAACATCCTCGGTGCCCATGACTCCGACTTCCTTATCCCAACCGGTGAAGACAAAGCCTTCCTTGGCGGGATTCTCGGGAGCGATGATCTGCTCGCCGACCTTCGTGGGAACGACTCTGTACTCAGCGCCGTCAACATAGAAGGTTGCGTTGTAGGTCATGACCTCGAGAGAGGCAACTGCATCGTTGATAGCCTTGGCGGCTGCATCGACAACAGACTGCTCGGAATACTTCTTGCCGGAAACTTTTTCTGCAAGAGCTGCATCGAGAGCCGCTCTGGACTCTGCGGTGTAGGTCTTATCATAGTCAGTCTCGGCCTTCTTCGCCTGAGCCGCTGCAACTGCCGCATTGTAAGCGGTGTAGTCTGCGGGATTCTCGTTCCACTTAGCCGTAAGAGTGATGTTCTGTGCGGGCATGGTGGAGGGAACCTCTTCCTCCCAACCCTGGAAAGCATAGCCAGCCTTCTCGGGAGTACGGGCGGAAACAGTAGCGCCATAATAATATGTATCGGGTTCGAGATCCGTGTTAGCATAAGTTATGGTGTACTGGTTACGTGAATAGTAAATGCTGAGGACAAGAGAACCGTCAGCGGCGATGGTGCCGGTAAGGGTGCTCTTTGCCGAATCGAGCGAGAAGCCTTCAGCGGCGACTGCATCGGCAGTGATATCGGCTGTAGAATTGGTCTCGCCTGCGCCCTGATAGGTGCTGTCGGGAGTTGCCGGATAGTTGCCGGTGGTGTCCATATTATAAACATTCACGGTGTACTTTGTATCCGTGTTGTTTGCGAACTGAGCTTCGAATGTAGCGTCAGCGTCAAACGTTGCGGGTACGTTGCCCCAACCGACGAAGTGCATGCCGACAGGTGCGGCAGGAGCTTCGATGGAGCTAAGATCAACGGGATCGCCCTGGTTGCCGGTAAGAACCGCGTGAGTCTCGCCATTCACGGTGAAGGTGAATGTGACGGTGACAACGGGGTTAGCAATAAGGCGCTTCCAGTTGTAGATAAGGTTGTTCATAGCTTCTCTGACCTGCGTGCGCATGGTCGTAGAGGCGTTGAACGAGGTCGAAACCTTCTGAGCATAAGCAAATGACTTTGAATATGCTTCCCATCTCTCCGCGTCATACTTGGAAGCATCGGCGGAGTCGATGGTGCACATCTTGATAGCCGCATCGAGGTGCGTCTTGACAGCGGCAAGCTTTATAAGTCTGGGACCCCAAAGCTCGACCTGCTGCTCAGCATAAGCAACATCGATAGCGGATATTGTGAGCGTCTGCCAAGCGACAATCGCGGTCTCCCACGCTGCGTGGTCGGTCTCCCACTGTGCATATGCCTTCTCATACTTCTGCTTCTCGATCAGAGTAGCGTCATCGCCGGGCTTCTCGGGAGCAACGGGCTCCTTGGGAGCTATGGTCGAGTTGTAGAGGTTGAGGGCGCGGTTTCTGGCTTCCTTCCAACCGTTCCAGGTGACTGAATTGAAATCGTCATAACCGAAATAGTTATAACCGTCATCCCAATAAACGGCGCCCTCTGCGTTGTCCTTGCCCTGGACTGCCTCAACGGCGGTCTTGAGCGAGTCAACAGAAGCGGAAACCAAATGCGTCTCCAAAGTTTCAACTGCAGAGGCAAGTGCCTTCTGTCTAGCTTCAAATCCTGCAAGGAATTCGCTATTGGTGTAGAGCGCAATCGTACCGGGAAGAAGCGTATATATAGCCGCATTGTTAAGGGCGGTTATATATGCGTCCCAAGCTGCATCCGCGCTGCTGTCATAATCTGTTCTTGCGCGATTCTTGCCAGCTTCTATATTGTAGAGCTCAGGAAGTCCGTAATCGTTATAACAGATAATGTGGGTGGCACCATTGTAATGGTCGGTTTTGTTACCCTTCTTTGCCGTAGCAGCCCAATTGATCTTAGTGTCAAAGCCAACTTCAAACTTTGCAATAGAAGCTGTCTCCTCCCAAAGATCAATGCTGTCATAGGCATTTGAACCTGAAATAGCATTTCCGCCATCCATTGACGCCGAGGAGGTCGCACTCTTAAGGTTGGAACTAAGGCCACCGAGATTAGCCGATGCATTAGATCCTGTATGTGCGCCCTTGCCCTTCGGCACCTTGAAAGTAACACTCTGCGCACATATCGTCTTCAGCGGGTTGGTGTTGTTCTGATTAAACAGCAGAAGTTTGGGCGGGCAATCATTAACAGACGCACTTGTCTTGTTTGAGCCCGTATTAATTCCGCTGGTATTGTTATCAACATCAGCACCATCAAGCCTGTAAGAATAGAATCTGCAAACCGAAGCATCGTTTGTCAGCTTATTTCCCGCCTCATCGAGGGCAAAATAATATACAGTAAAGACAACAAGCGTATTATTACTGTCGATTCCGCTTATCTTCACCGACCTATTATCGCCGCCATTGAGTTCCTCATTGGCAGTAAGACCGGATACCGAAAGATCCTTTTGTTTGCTGCCGTCATAGTTATAAGCAACAGCGCTCCAACTATCGATTGTATAACGGGGAAGCTTGTCCTGAGTGAAGTTATTGTTCTTATCAGTATAACCTCTGTTAATGCCCTGGCTTCCGTTATAAACCGTGAGATCAAGTTCGCTGCTGTTCTTGATTCTCTTTGAACCGGCGATCTCCATTTCCTTGAACTTTGCCTTATCAGTCAGCTTCATGACCTGAGCCACGATGTTGACGATAGGCGGAACAAGCTTGTCCTTGTTGGAATTCAAAGATCCGAGAAGGTTCTCGACTATCGAGCCGAGCTCAGAGTTCGAAACGATCTCATTGAGCGAGCCGTAAGTCTTGGTTATCGTTCCCGGAAGAACTGCGTTGAGGATATCGGTGACGAGTCTCACGATGCTCTGCTTGAGAGTCTGAGTGGCGAATGCGCCGGACTCATTCTTAACAAACAGGTCAGAGATGCAGGTCAGATCCTGATCAACGAGCAGTCCGTTGAGGATAGAATAAACAATATCCTTGAGGATAGTCTCGCTTCCGCTGTTGGCAAACTTTGCGGGAAGAACAGATTTGTCTAACAGCTTGAAGAAGATATCATCAAGAGCTTTCCATCCGTCAGAGGTATCGATAGCAGTGCTGGGAAGAAGACCTGTGTAATACTGCGGGTCAGCGGCAAGCCACTGAACGGCAGTAGTCAGCATCTTATCCATACCGTCGCCGTAGTTGAGCGCCTTCTTCAGATCACCTGCGTTGAGGTCGATACCGGGATTGACGTTGTAGGCGACGAAATCCGCAAGCATGTCAAGGATACCCTGAACAGTCTTGGGATAACCGCTGTAATCTCTTTCGGGAAGGAACTGAGCCATGAGCTGCTTAACAGCCTCCCATGCAACGCCTATAACAGTCGTGACATCCTCGGGGATGTACATATAGCCGACTGATGCGTTGATGATCGAGCGCGCAAGATAAGCGATAAGCTCTTCCTTGCTCATTGCGTCGATCTCTTCGGCTGTTGCGATGTGCTTCTGCCAATCCGGGAAGAAGTAATCGCCGGTCTCTTTGAGAATGTATCTCGCAACTGCGACAACATTATCGGTGAGCTTTGAATTGTCACCCGAGACCCAACCGTTGTAGTTCTTCAGAAGTCCGTTAACAATGCCGCCGGCAATGTTATTGAGCTCAGCAACAAGAGTGCTGCCCGCGGGGACGGTATAGGCCGAAACCCTGAAGTCCCTGTTGAACAGACCCGCAAGAGTACCTGTGGTATCCTTGTCGATCTCCTGACCGAGCCACTTCATTGTCTGGTCATTGAGCATCGGAACAGCTATATCGTTATAAGCTGTCTGAAGAAGATCCTCGATGAAGTCATATGTAGACTTTGTCGAGTTGAGGTCAACGAGATTTTTGACGCTGTCAGGAATCTCTTTAACGCCTGCAAGAGCGTTCTGAATGATGACCTGAAGCATGCTGTCGATGTTATTGGAGCTGTTGTATTCCGTATTCGGATATGCAAGACCCCAAATCATCTCTCTGAGCATAACTTCGACATTCAGATCGACCTTTACGAACGAGTTGGCAACGCCGAGAGAGACACCGCCGTCTCGCTTGTACTTACCGACACCGCCGACGACAACCTTCTTGACGATTCCCTTGTTGTCCGCAAGGAACTGAAGGAGCGCCTTGATGACTGCGACATCAGTGGTATTGCTTCTGCGCGGGTTCTTGATTGCATCGACATTGACGCTGTTCAGATCGCCGGCCATCCAAAGGATGATCTTGTTGCCGTTGATCAGCTTATAGACGCTCGAAAGAGCATTGTCTATAGACGTCGCATCAAGCTTACCGAGAATCGAAAGATCCATCGTGATGTTCTCTTTGGCAAGCGCCTTGTCAGCGTAGTCAAGAAGCGCAGACGCATACTGCTCTGTGGTCAGAACCGCAGTGTCAGTAAAGTCGTACTTTGTCAGCGCGTCATCCTTATAAGCCTGGTACGCACTCGCGCCGGCGGTAGCCGATGAGAGTATGAGCAGTGAAGCAAGGATGATTGCTAACAAGCGTTTCATTTTCTTCAAATTTACACCTCCATTTTAAAAATTTCACCATATATCAGAGCATTCCGTCTCCCGCAAATTGACGGAACACATTGGCGACAAAGTCATTTTGCTCTGTTCGGGCAATACAAAGCAAGAGGGTATGATTATCCCCCATGTAAAGAATAACCCCTCGTTCGGCACTTTGTCAATAAGTTTAAAATTTTTTAATCATTTTTGTGCGTTTTGTACAATGAAAGTTCAATTTTTTATTGTATGCTAACAATACAGATTTAACAAATATGTTGAAAAATGTCATCTTTGTTCTATATTTCCATTAAAATTAACGCTTTTATGATTTTGGAGAATTAATTTTAATTTTTTGCGGGTAAAAATTGCACAAAAAATCATGAGTTCTGAGAATAATAACGTCTATTTATCATATTAATATTTGTTATGGAAATAAGTAGGGCTTTTATTTGCTGATAATTAATAAAAACACGGCTTTTAAGGCTATATTTGTTTTACATAACCGCTATATAAAAAGGCTTATATATATAATGTATAGTAACATGGCATCGCGGCAGTGGTTTATCGGGGTAAAAAGCAACACAGATAAGCAGAAAAATCGGCTCCGTCACCCCTATACAGACTTCAAAAGCAGGCGAGCGAAGTCCGTCCCTGCGGTCAGTAGAACAAATCTTGCGAAAACTTTGTGCCGCTCGCGCACAGCGGTGCGTCGAGTCGCCGCACCCTACAAGGTGCATATGCGTAAGATAGTGCAAATTTCGCAGGCGGAAGGCATCTGCCCTACATTTACTGCTTTGAGCGAAGTGCGCTAACCCCTCAGTCGCTTCGTGACAGTTCCACTGCAGGGTAGCCTGTCGGTGCGATTTTGTGCGGACAGTGCGTGGGCGGTTGTAGGGGTCGGCGACCTCGCCGCACCCTACAAGGTACAGGGTAATAAATTTAGTGCGAATTTCGTGAAATAAGCTCTCAGTCTCGGCTTCGTCAATCAGGTTTCCCTGCACGAAAGCCGGACAAGCCTATTAATAACACAAAAACCAGCCGTAAAGCGATTATACTTTACAGCCGGTTTTCGCGTTTTTTCACTTTTTCTCCCTGCACGCGGCTATTATGCTCAGCGCCGAGCAGGCGGCTGTCGCTATCGCCGCGGCGGCGATAAGCTTTTTGATTATATCGAGCCAGCGCATCGAGGTCAGCGCGCAGCTGACGAGCTTCAGGCTCTTTGAAACACTCTGCACAGTATCCATTGCTATCCCCTTTCAGTTTGTCAGCAGGACCGCGTGGGCTATCGACGGCACTGTCTCGCCCTGGAGCGGTGAGACCGCCGAGAGCAGCGCGCCCGTTCCGACGAAGAGCACTTTGTTGAGCCTGCCCGAGCGCATCTCACTGACGATATGCGAGCAGACCACCGCCGCGCTGCACCCGCAGCCCGAGCCGCCGGAGTTCACATCCTGCTCGTTGAGCCGATAGAGCATCAGTCCGCAGTCGTTGTGGCAGGTCGTGATATCGATATGCTCCTGCTTTCTCATCAGCTCGCGCAGGAGCGTTGAGCCGACATAGCCGAGGTCGCCAGTCAGGATAAGGTCGAGATCCTCCGGCTGTGTTTTTGTGTCCTGCAAAAAGGCAGTTATTGTCGAGCACGCGGCGGGCGCCATAGCCGCACCCATGTTGTTTGCGTCTTTGACTCCGTAGTCGGTTATCCTGCCGAATGTGGCGGCTTCTATATGCGGCGACGCGGACTTTCCTATCACGGCGCACCCTGCCGCCGTCGCCGTCCACTGGGCAGTCGGAGGACGCTGACCGCCGTATTCGAGCGGTGTGCGGAACTGCTTCTCCGCTGAGCAGAAGTGCGACGAAGTTGCCGCGGCGGCTATACGCGCCGCACCCGAATCGACACTCAGCGCCGCCAATGCCAGCGACAAAGCCATTGTTGAGCACGCGCCGTAAAGCCCGACAAACGGTATGCCGAGATCGCGTGCGCCGAACGCCGAGCCGCTGCACTGGCTGAGCAAATCACCCGCCATTAGCATATCTATATCGGCGGCGGTCATGCCGGATTTTTCAATAGCCTTCACCACGGCGCGGTGCTGAAACGCGCTCTCCGCCTTCTCCCATGTCTTTTCGCCGAATGTGCCGTCGGTTATAATTTCATCGAAGTTCCCGCCGAGAGGTCCGTCCCCCTCCTTGCTGCCGACTATCGCGGCGGATGCGATTATTCCCGGACGGCTGCCGAATTTCAGCGTATATTTTCCAATTCTCTCTGCCATCGGTTCACCCCATTATCCTGAGCGCGATATAATAAATCACGCCGTAGACGACTGCCGCGGCGCTGCCATAGACTATAACAGGCCCCGCAACCTTGAACATATTCGCGCCCGTGCCGAGAATCCTGCCCTCACTCTGGAACTCCATTGCGGGCGACACGACTGCATTTGCAAAGCCGGTTATCGGCACGAGTGTACCGGCGCCCGCATGACGGGCGATTTTATCGAACACGCCGAGAGCGGTCAGCACGGCGGCAATAACGACAAGAGTACATGGTACAAGGCTCGACACCGTCTTTTCGTCCGCGCCGAGCGACTCATAGAGCATCGAAAATCCCTCGCCTATCGCGCAGATGAGCCCGCCTATCAAAAAAGCTTTCAGCAGGTTCATCAGCTTCGGGCTCGGCGGCGAGGCGCGCTTCGTCATTTTTTCATATTCTTTTCCGGACAGCGACATACTTTCATCTCCCTTGCGTCTATTTTCTGCACGCACGAAAGAAATATACCGCCGCGAAAATAATTTACAAATGTTGACTTGACTTGATGAACAACATCGCGATAAAATTATAAAAAACACTTGAGGAGCTTTGCAATGGCGCATCTTATCGAAGTCAAGGACGCATATAAAATATACAATCCCGGCGAGAACGAAGTTCACGCGCTCGACGGAGTTTCGCTGACCGTTGACCGCGGAGAATTTCTGATGATCGTCGGTCACTCCGGCTCGGGCAAATCGACGCTGATGAACATGCTCGGTCTGCTCGACATCTGCACGAGCGGCGAATATCTCATTGACGGCAAGGATGTTTCAAACCTGTCGGACGACGAGCTTTCGGAGATACGCAACAAAGAAATAGGCTTCATCTTCCAGGGCTTTAATCTTATTCCGAGCCTCACGGCAAAGGGAAACGTTGAGCTGCCGCTGATATACAGAGGCGTAAAGAAAGAGGAGCGCGAGAAGCTCTCGGTCGACGCACTGCGCCGAGTCGGGCTCGAAAAGCGCATGAACCACCTGCCCTCGCAGATGTCCGGCGGTCAGCAGCAGAGAGTCGCGATAGCCCGTGCAGTCGCCGCGCGCCCGCCGATAATCCTCGCGGACGAACCGACCGGCAACCTCGACTCGCACTCCGGCAAGGAGGTCATGAAGATACTCCATGAGCTCAACGACGAGGGGCGCACGATAATCCTCATCACCCACGACAACGAGATCGCCGAAGAGGGAACGCGCGTTGTCAGAATATCGGACGGCAGGATAATTGAAGACCGACCGAGCAACAGAGTATAAAAACTCAGCAATGATTATAAGACAAAAATCCTATCCGCTATTGGATAGGATTTTTTGTTGGGCGTGGTGGAATAGGCATGAAAAAAGGACTGTCCGTTCAGACAGTCCTGATTTTTTATTCATCAGAGAACGTAGATGCGCACACCTCTGTAGCCCCATGCACAGCACTCCTCATATGTGTTCATATAGAGGTCTACAGTGCAGGAATTTCTCTTTGCAAATCCGCCGGTATCGGCCGCTATGCAGTAGCCGTAGACGAACTTGCCGTCAAGCGAGACGATATAGAGCTCGGTTCCGTAAGGGAACTGCTTGGGGTTGACCGCGATGTGTCCGGGCATTGCCCTGCGGCCCGATGCCGTTCCGCCGCCGCCGTAATATGCGGTTGCGGTGCCGTCAACTATTCTCTTGTAGTTCTTGGGCACGCCGTTTGCATCAAGCTGAACGCGCGCTGGAACTTTGAGCTCGGATATCGGCGTATGAGTCTTGAGTCTGATATTCTTGACGCGCTTGACTCTGCCCTTGAGGATGACCTCGGTCACCATCTGCTTGGTTATCTTTTCATTGACGGTCTCGGAAGAGTCGAGGTCGCCGTTGACATATTTGTCTTTATAGGTGACTATCTTCTCGCCGTCCACGCCCTCGACGGAGACCTTTGTCTGGTCAACATAGAGGTCGGGGGTTCTCTTTGTGACTGTGTCGAACGGGATCTTGACGGTCTCGGTGCGCTCCTTGTACTCAACACGCAGGACGTTTATCTCCATGCCGTTGGTGAGCTCCGTATCGAGCGCGGGATCGGTCTCGTCATTATCGCCGAGTGTGATGCCTGCGCGGGCGACTGCATCTTTGACAGTGCCGGAGGCTATCTGGACATCGTTTGATTTTCCGTCCGCTATAACAGTGACGCCGAATGAACGCTTGATTTCAAGTGTCTTGTCGCTGCTGACGAACTCATTGTCAGCGAGGTTTATCTCGTCGAACTTGCCGAGAGCCATGTTGTGCTTCTCGAGCATCTGAGCCGCAGGACCGGCTCCGTTGAGGAAGTGCTCCTCGCCGTTGTCGATGACTTTGATGACCTGCGCGCGAAGGACGGTCACTGTGCAGTTCTCGCCGACTTCGAAAGAAGAGGTGTCGAGATAATCATACTTGCCGAGTGACAGGGCGTCCGCGTTATCCTCAACAAATTTTTCAACTGAGTCTGCGCGGGTCGAAACTGTGTAGGCCTTTTTGCCTGCCTCGTTTACGGTGACTTTATAAGTCGCCGCAGCCGCGAATGCCGTTATCGTCACAACAGAGACGATAACCACAAGGGCTGAAACCGTTGCCAGAACTTTGCGTTTTGACATATTTCTCACGGGCAGTTTTGCAAAGAAAGCCTTGATATGCTCTAACATCAGGTAAAACTCCTTTGTTCTTTGCTTTGGGTTCCGTGGGTGTGCTGAGCCGTTTTTGAAACGACTCCTGCTATTATATTGACACAATCGGCATTTGTCAAATTTTTTAAGGCTCTCATTTTGTGCAGTTTGCACAAGAGCGTACTTGCAAATCAAATACGATAACGCTCAAAGTGTGGCACTGACCCTTGAAACCGCCCGTTAAAATGGGAAAAAATGGCTAAACTTTTGTGAAAAGTCCAAAAAGTTACAAATGGTTACAAATCAATGAAAATCCGTAACAAATTCGGCTCTTTGATGTTTTAGAAGAATCATTTTCAAGTTTCGCCGACCTGTTTCGTTGCACATCAAACTATATCGCCAAAGAAAAATAAACAGGGCTTGTAAACCTCTTCGCTTTACATAATTTTACCTGTAAAAAAGGCTGAAAAAGTGTAAAGTAAAACGCTTTACACTTTTTAATAATCACCCGCCGCCGTTCCGTCACATCGGCGGAGCTTTTTACTTGCATTTTTCGACGGATTTTTTGCCCGAAAATGCCCTATATATAAAAGGTATACAAAACACTTTGTTAAACGCGCATTATTACATATATTGAAGCAATATATAAGTGATTTTAAGCGTTAAATATAAAAAAAAACAGCTCCGCCGAAGCGAAGCCGTAATTTTAAAAATTCAGGCAGATTACTGCTCGACAGCGTAAACGCTGACTTTCTTGCGATCCTTGCCCATTCTCTCGAACTTGACGTTGCCGTCGACGAGAGCGAAGAGGGTGTCGTCAGAACCCTTGCCGACATTGTTGCCGGGATGGATGTGGGTTCCGCGCTGTCTGACAAGGACATTGCCTGCGAGAACGAACTGACCGTCGCCTCTCTTGACGCCGAGTCTCTTGGACTCAGAATCACGGCCGTTCTTGGTCGATCCGCCGCCCTTCTTATGTGCGAAAAGCTGAATATTTATCTTGAGCATTGTGTTACACCTCCGTAATGACTTTGATCTTTTTCGGGTACTGCTTTGAAAGCTCAGTCAGATGCAGTTTCAGTCCATCGAGAACCGCTGCAGCCGAATCATTTTCCTCGCCGACGAAAAACTTCAAGTATCCGTCCTGCTCGGAGATATCGGCGTGAATCTTGATAACATCGGTGACGGTATTCGCCGCCATATAAACTGCGGAAGAAACAGCCGCACAGACTATATCCGTGCCCGCGCTGCCGCCCGCATGACCGCTTATCTCGAATCCCCTGCCGTTTTCGCCTTCAAAAAATACCGCTCTTATCATTGGTTAAGCGTTGATAGCGGAAATTTCCACCTTGGTGTAGGGCTGTCTGTGACCGAGCTTGCGCTTCTCGTTCTTCTTGGGCTTGTAGGTGAAGACGGTGACTTTCTTAGCCTTGCCGTTCTTGAGAACCTTAGCCGAGACAGTGGCTCCTGCGACAGTGGGGGTACCGACAACGACGCCGTCATCCTTGCCGACGACCATGACCTTGTCAAAGGTGATTTCCTGCTCAGGCTCAACGTCCAGCTTCTCGATGAATACGACATCGCCGGCCTGAACCTTATACTGCTTTCCGCCGGTTTCGATAATTGCGTACATCAATATTTACCTTCCTTTTTTAAGACTCGCTATGTGCGGGCGGGATAATCCGCTTCATAGTGCATAGCACTGCCCGAGATATGCGGCATAGGTGATTATATCATATACTGCACCGGGTTGTCAAACATTCAGGCAAATTTTTTTGCGGTTTTCCGCAGTTTTTTGCAAGTAAAAAGCTCCCCGGCTAAAAACCGGAGAGCCGATGCTGTTACTGATCCACGCTGTTGTCATAAGGAGGCTGAATATCATCCTCATCGGGCATGACAAGCGCCATTATAACATAAACGAGAAGTCCCGGGAATCCAGTGGTGAAAAGCGAAAGAAGTACAAAAAGTACTCTAACGACCGTCACATCGATGTTGAGATACTCGGCAAGACCTGCGCAGACGCCGCAGATTTTCTTTTCGCTCGTCTTTTTATAAAGTTTCTTTCCTGATGCCATGAAAAACCATCCTTTCAAAATGAGTTATTCCTGATATCCGCAAAAGCGGTGTTATCCTATATTGTTCTGATGAGCCGCAGCCTCTGCGGTATTTCGCATGAGCAGTGCGACAGTCATCGGACCCACGCCGCCCGGCACGGGCGTTATTGCGCCGGCTATTTTGCTGACGCTTTCAAAATCGACATCGCCGCAGAGCTTGCCGTTTTCGTCCCTGTTCATGCCGACATCAATGACCGCCGCGCCGGGCTTTACCATATCCGCGGTTATCATTTTCGCCCTGCCGACCGCCGCTATGAGTATATCGGCGTTCGAGGTGAACGAGGCGAGATTCTCGGTCTTAGAATGGCAGACGGTGACGGTGGCGTTCTCCCTGAGCATGAGCATTGCCATGGGCTTGCCGACAATGTTGCTTCTGCCGACGATAACGCAGTTTTTGCCTGCGGTCGCTATATTTTCATGATGCAGCATCTCGATTATTCCCGCCGGGGTGCAGGGCAAAAACACATTGCCCCCTGTCACCACCGCGCCGACATTCTGCGGATGGAAGCAATCGACGTCCTTTTCGGGCGAGATGCGGCGGATAATCTCCTCGGAGTCGATATGCTCCGGCACGGGAAGCTGGCAGAGTATGCCGCTGACGGATGAATCCGCATTGAGGCGGTCGATGAGCGCGATGAGCTCCTCCTGCTTCGTATCGGCGGGGAGCGCAAATTCGAGCGACTTTATGCCGACCTTTTCGCAGCTCTTCTTTTTGTTGTTGACATACACCCTCGAGGCGGGGTCGTCTCCAACGATTATGACCGCAAGGCACGGCTCAACGCCGCGGCTTTTCAGATATTCCACGCGCTCGCGTACCGAGTCGAGCACCTCTGCGGAAATAAGCTTTCCGTCTATCAGCTTTGCCATCTTATACACTCTTTCCAATTGATTTATTCCGTTTTTCCGCTGTCTTCGTGCTTCTCCTCTTCGGGAGTCTCCTCGATTTTTTCTTCGGGCTCTTTTTCGGGAGCTTCTTCGGAAACCTCCTCGAACTTCTCCGCGGAAGTCTCCTCGGTCTGCGCCTGCATAGCGGCGGCCTCGTCCGCAAGACGCTCCTTCTTGGTCTTTACGGCGTCCTCCGGGAAGTAATCCACGCCCTCAATGGGCTTGGGATGCTTCGTATATTTGACTGTGAACACTATATACAGCACAAGGCAGATGAGCATAAGCACGCCGGAGACGACCTGCGAAACTCTTATAGTCGTGTGTGCGATATAGAGGCTGTCGGTTCTGAAGCCCTCGATTATCATTCTGCCCAGCCCGTACCACGCGCCGTAGCCGAGGAAAAGCTGACCGCTGAATTTTCTGAACTTCTTATAGATAACATAGAGGATGAGGAATCCGATGAGGCACCACAGCGACTCATAGAGGAAGGTCGGATGAACGGGCTTATTTGGATCCATGGTTATGCCCTTTTCCGCGAGCAGCTGACTGTCCTGAATTATCGTCGCCGCTATCTTTTTGCTCCACATTCCCCACGGGGCGTCGGTATTCGTGCCGAAGGCCTCCTGATTCATGAAGTTGCCCCAGCGTCCGATTCCTTGACCGATAAGCAGGCTGATGCCGCCCATATCAAGGAGGTTAAGAATATTTATCTTTCTGACCTTGCAGACTATGAACGCGGCGATGAGTCCGCCGATTATTCCTCCGTAGATGGCGAGGCCGCCCTGCCAGATCTGCGGTATCTCCGCCGGATGGAGCTTATAATAGTCCCACTGGAATATAACATAGTACGCACGCGCACCGATTATTCCCGCGAGAGTGCCGTAAATGAGCACATCGAGCATCTTATCGAGGCTTATGCGCCACTTGTAGGCCATTCTGCCGCCGAAGAGCGCGGCGAGTATAAAGCCGAAGGCGATAATGACTCCGTAGAACTTGATGCTTATCTCGTTTCCGAAGAGCGAGAACTCAACGAGGGTCGACGGGATGTTGAATCCCCTCTTGATCCATGTGAAATAGACGGTTGTGAAATCGGACATATACATCATCCTCTCATTTTAAGATGTAAAGCTGATTAACTTTACAGGTTTTGTATCATTGAAATATCGGGCACGGTCGTTTTAAGTCTTGTTTTTTAGCGCTAAACCCGATATTTTTCAACGCTTTTCGCGTTTATATGCAATTGGCAAAACCAAAACAAAAATCCGTCAGATCAGCACGTAAAGCTATATGGCTTTACGCATTGTTTTGCTTATTCCGCCGCGCTCGCGATTATTTTTCTGAGCGTATCCACGCCCTCGCCGGTCTGCGACGAGAACGGAACAGTCTCGTAATCCGGGAAGTCGGCAAGCTCGGTTTTGAACGCCTCAAGGCGCTGTGCGCGCTCGGTTTTGTTGAGCTTGTCTATCTTCGTCAGAGCGATAACGGTTCTGTATCCGCCGGACTTCAGGAAGTTCAGCATATCGTAGTCATCCTTGCTCGGCTTGTGACGCGAGTCTATAAGCTGAACGACGAGCGTTATATTGCGCTCGGAGCCGAAATAGCCCTCCATGAGATCCGCCCAGCGGAGTTTTTCGCTCTTTGCCGCCTTGGCGTAGCCGTAGCCCGGGAGGTCAACAAAATTCACCTTGTCGCCTTTGAAAAAGTTGACGGTGACGGTCTTTCCCGGAACGGAGCTGACGCGGGCAAGATTCTTGCGGTTGAACAGCTTGTTCATCAGCGAGGACTTGCCGACATTGGAGCGCCCGGAGAAAACTATCTCGGGCTCGGCAAACCTCTTGAGCTGAGCCGAAGTACCGTAAGAACGGTCAAATTCAATGATATCAAATCTCATAAAAACCTCACTGCGTGACGCGGCTTCTGCGTCCGCCTGTTTTATCGTGCGCCGGGATATCGGCGTGTTTGCTGTCTTTAGAGTCATCGTGCGCGTCAACGACCTCGGCGGGCTTGCTGACGGGCAGGAGCGCGACGCTCAGCACCTCATCAACATGGCTGACGGGGACGAACTCGACATTCGCTTTCACCGCATCGTCGACCTCGTCGAGATCGGGCACATTCGCCTTGGGTATGATAACGGTCTTTATGCCGCGTATGTAAGCCGCCATGGACTTCTCCTTGAGTCCGCCTATCGGCAGGACTCTGCCGCGCAGGGTGACTTCGCCGGTCATCGTCACATCTCTTCTGACGGGGGCACCGGTCAGCGCGGAGACGAGCGCCGTGGTCATCGTGACACCCGCGGACGGGCCGTCCTTCGGGACTGCACCCTCGGGGCAATGAATATGTATATCTTTATTTTTATAGAATTTGCTGTCTATTCCGAGCACATCGGCGCGTGAGCGGACATAGGACATTGCCGCATGGGCGCTCTCCTTCATCACATCGCCGAGAGAGCCGGTGAGCTCAAGCTTGCCCGTGCCATCGAGCACGGCCGCTTCGACCTCGAGCAGCTCGCCGCCGACGGAAGTCCACGCAAGCCCGTTGACCACGCCGACCTCATCGGAATCCCTGAGCTTCTCTTCCTTGAACTTCGGGTTGCCGAGCAGAGCTTGAAGATCGCTCTCTTTGACGCTTATCTTCTCCTCGCCCTCAGCTATACGCTTGGCGGCTTTGCGGCAGACAGAGGCTATGAGCTGTTCGAGCCTTCTGACGCCCGCCTCGCGGGTGTAGCCGTCAATCATATTTCTTATCGCGCCGTCCGTAAAGCGGAGCTGACGCGCCGTGAGCCCGTGCTTCTTGAGCTGCTTGGGGATAAGATGCTTCTTGGCGATATGGAACTTCTCCTCCGCAGTGTAGCTGCCCAATTCAATGACCTCCATGCGGTCATAGAGCGGCGCGGGGATATCGGACGCGACATTCGCCGTGGTTATAAACAGCACCTTGCTCAAATCATAGGGAATCTCAAGATAATTGTCCCTGAAGGCATAGTTCTGTTCGGAATCGAGCACCTCAAGCAGCGCGGAGGACGGATCGCCCTTGTAGTCGCTGCCGAGCTTGTCGACCTCATCGAGCAGAATGAGCGGATTCGAGCTGCCCGCCTGCTGGATAGCGGCGATTATTCTGCCGGGCATCGAGCCGATATATGTCTTTCTGTGGCCGCGTATCTCCGCCTCGTCATGGACGCCGCCGAGAGATATGCGGGCATATTTTCTGCCCATAGCGCGGGCGACCGACTTTGCGACCGAGGTCTTGCCGACTCCGGGAGGGCCGACGAGGCAGATTATCTGGCCGCCGACATCGGGCGCGAGCGAGCGCACAGCCATGAATTCGAGGATGCGCTCCTTGACCTTTTTGAGCCCGTAGTGATCCGCCTCAAGTATCTTGTGGGCGCGGGTAAGGTCGAGGTTATCCTTTGTATATTTGCCCCAGGGCAGTTCGAGGCAGGTCTCAAGATAGTTCCTGCTCACCGCCGCCTCGGGCGACTGAACCGCGTAGCGCTCGAGTCTGTCGCACTCGCGCAGAAGCTTCTCTTTTGATGCATCGTCAACGGGCAGAGCCGCGATTTTGTCGCGGAACTCCTGAATCTCCTCCTCGGGAGACACGCCGTTGTTGAGCTGGGACGAAATCACTTTGAGCTGCTCGCGAAGATAGTATTCGCGCTGGCTGTCGTCCATCTGCTTCTGCACCATCTCCTGAATCTCGTCCTCATATTCGAGCAGACGGGACTCTTTGAGCAGGAGCACGCAGAGCTTTTCAAGGCGCTTTATCGGGTCGAGCTCTTCGAGAACAGACTGCCTGTCCGAGAATTCGAGAGCTATATTGCCGGCGATGAAATCCGCCATGTCGCCGGGATGGTCAAAACCGAGAACCGCGAGCACGACATCGGGAGAGAGCTGGGGCGCACTCTGCGCATAGCCCTCGAAGATGCTCTTTGCGCTTCTGATGAGCGCCTGACCGTACTCGTTTTCTCTGTCATATTTGCGTATTGCGCAGGCTCTTATCGCGCCGACAAGGTGCGGCTCGGACGAGACGATTCCGTTCAGGCGTGCGCGATACATGCCCTTGACGGACACGCGCACTATATCCCCCTCGCCCGGGAGCTTCGCGACGCGCGAAACAGTCGCGACAACGCCGAGCTTATAGAGGTCGTTGAAATCGGGATCGTCGACCGCTATATCTTTCTGCGCGGTCAGGAAAATTTTTCTGTCGCCCGCGAGCGCCGCTTTCAGCGCATCTATAGATTTTTCTCTGCCAACATCAAAATGCACCTGCATGCCGGGAAACACCACAAGTCCTCGCAGCGCAACGGTCGGCATAAGCAGAGCCGCAGATTCAAATTTATCTTCCATAATATATCTTCCTTTTTCGTTGATATGCCGCCGAAAAGCGGCTTTCCCCGTCTTTAAATCGTAAACGCTTTATCTGTTTATTATACTTCATATTACCCGCTCCGTCAACAGACAGAGCCGACAGGAATATGTAAAATAAAGGACACGGACGGTTTGACTGTATAAAAACGCGACCGGAGCGGTGCGTGCCGTTCCGGTCTGAGAAATTATTTCTTCTTTTTGCCAAAGAATCCGCGCTTCTCATCAGGGGTGACATCGCTGTAGCCCATGGTATCCTTGAAGTTTTTGAGTGCCTCGCGCTGAGGCGCAGTCAGATCCTTCGGGACTTCGACGATTATGCGTATATACTGATCGCCTCTGCCGCGCGAATTGAGATACTGAATGCCCTTGCCCTTGAGGGACATGACGGTGCCGGGCTGAGTGCCGGCGGGCAGGTCGAACTTGACCTTGCCGTCAATGGTAGGCACCATGATGCTGTCGCCCAGAGCCGCCTGGACAAAGTTTACCTTGCAGTCATACCAGATGTTATAGCCCTCGCGTTCAAAGAACGGGTGCGGTCTGACGAACACGGACACATGAAGATCGCCGGAGGGACCTCCGTTCGAGCCCATGCTGCCCTCGCCGCGCACGGAGATGACCTGTCTGTCGTCGATACCGGCGGGGATATTCACCTCAAGCTCGCGGCGCTTGGACACGCGTCCGCCGCCGCGGCACTTCTGACACGGCTTCTCGACAATTTTGCCTTTGCCGCCGCACCTGGTACAGGTCTTAGTGGTCGAAATAACACCGAACGGTGTTCTCTGCTGGACATTCACCTGACCTCTGCCGCCGCAGTCGGGGCAGGTCTTGGTGGTCGAGCCCTTTTGGGCGCCCGAGCCGCCGCAGTCGGGACAGGTCTCGATGCGGTGTATCTCTATCTTGCGTTTGCAGCCCTTCGCCGCCTCTTCAAATGAAATCGTGACGCGCGCCTGAACGTCGTCGCCGCGCCTCGGGGCGTTGGGGTCGGAGCGTCCGCCGCCGAAGCCGCCGAACCCTCCGCCGCCTCCGAAGAAGCTGCCGAAAATATCACCTAAATCGAAGTCAACGCCGCCGGAGCCTGTGCCCCAGCCACCTGCGCCGCCGCCCGCGCCGAAGTTCGGATCGACGCCGGCATGGCCGAACTGGTCGTACCTGCCGCGCTTATCCTTATCGGAGAGCACCTCGTAGGCCTCGTTGACCTCCTTAAATTTCGCCTCGGCGTCAGCGTCACCGGGGTTGAGATCGGGATGATACTGCTTCGCCTTCTGACGGTATGCTTTTTTTATCTCGTCCTCAGTGGCATTTTTGCTGACCCCGAGCACCTCGTAAAAATCTCTTTTATCAGCCAAGGGAAATTACTCCTTTTTACTTACAATGTACTATTGAGGGACTGCAAAGCAATCCCTCAGCCAGTCATACTTTTTTGCAAAGCAGCGCTTTGCACCGGAGCGTCGTGGCGCCGCCCCATAACGGCATATTATAACACCGTTTCATATTGTGCCGCTCGCGCGGCATCGGGTCGTCGGGTCGCCGACCCCTACAAGAATATATGTGTTGCTTCTCGCAACGCAGCTATGTGCGGTTTCTCCGCGAGCCTTATCAGGGCAGGCAATCACGGAATTTTGTGTGAGACAAGGCGTGAGGTTCTGCCCGCGAGGGAGCGTACGTTGGTACGTGACCGAACGGGCATGGTTCTCACAACGCAGTATCACGCAGAATTACGCATTGCCGGATATCAGTCGTTGTCTTCGGGGACGTCCGTGTAGTTCGCCTCAGTGTATCCCGCATCATTGCCGGGCTGAGCGCCGTCGGCACCCTGCTGAGCCTGAGCCTGCTCGGCAGCTGCCTTGTAGACCTTCTCGGAGATCTCATAGAACTTAGCGGTGAGCTCCTCCTGGCGGGACTTGATGAGGTTGATATCCTCGCCCTTGAGGGCTTCTTTAAGGGCATCGACCTTGTCGTTGATGTCCTTCTTGTCGTCCTCGGAGAACTTGTCGCCGTCCTCGCTGACGAGCTTCTCGCACTGATAGACCATCTGGTCTGCGCCGTTTCTGATATCAACTTCCTCGCGGCGCTTCTTGTCTTCCTCAGCGAACTTCTCAGCCTCGTCAACAGCCTTCTGGATATCCTCCTTGGACATGTTGGACGAGGAGGTGATGGAGATCGACTGCTCCTTGCCGGTGCCCAGATCCTTTGCGGAAACATGGACTATGCCGTTTGCATCGATATCGAAGGTAACTTCGATCTGCGGCACGCCTCTGCGCGCTGGCATGATGCCGTCGAGGTGGAACACACCGAGGGTCTTGTTATCCTTAGCGAAGTCTCTCTCGCCCTGGAGGACATGGACTTCAACTGAGGGCTGATTATCAACTGCGGTCGAGAAGATCTGGCTCTTCTTGACGGGGATTGTGGTGTTTCTGTCGATGATCTTGGTGTTTATGCCGCCCATGGTCTCGATACCGAGTGACAGCGGGGTAACATCGAGAAGAAGCAGTCCCTTGACATCGCCTGCAAGGACGCCGCCCTGGATAGCAGCACCGATAGCGACGCACTCATCGGGGTTGATGCCCTTGAAGGGCTCGACGCCGGTGTACTTCTTAACAGCTTCCTGAACAGCGGGGATACGGGACGAACCGCCGACCATAAGAATCTTGTGAAGATCGGAAGTCTTGAGTCCGGAGTCCGAGATAGCCTGGCGTACAGGACCCATTGTCGCTTCAACGAGGTCTGCGGTCAGCTCGTTGAACTTAGCTCTGGTGAGGGTCATCTCAAGGTTGAGCGGAGTGCCGTCGGAATTCATGCCGATGAAGGGCAGGTTGATGGTGGAAGTGGTGACGTTAGAAAGCTCGATCTTCGCTTTCTCGGCAGCCTCTTTCAGTCTCTGCATAGCCATCTTGTCGCCGCGAAGGTCAACGCCCTCGCTCTTCTTGAATTCGTCGGCGATCCAGTCGATAACTCTCTGGTCGAAATCGTCGCCGCCGAGGCGGTTATTACCGGCAGTTGCAAGAACTTCCTGAACGCCGTCGCCCATCTCGATGATGGAGACATCGAATGTGCCGCCGCCGAGGTCATAAACCATGACCTTCTGGTCGTTCTCTTTATCGATACCGTAAGCAAGAGCCGCCGCTGTGGGCTCGTTGATTATTCTCTTGACCTCAAGGCCTGCTATCTTACCGGCATCCTTTGTAGCCTGACGCTGGGAGTCGGTGAAGTAAGCGGGAACGGTGATAACAGCCTCGGTGACCTTCTCGCCGAGATAAGACTCTGCGTCGGTTTTGAGCTTCTGCAGGATCATTGCGGAAATCTCCTGAGGGGTGTACTTCTTGTCATCAATCTTAACTTTGTAGTCGGAACCCATCTGTCTCTTGATGGAGGAGACGGTTCTGTCGGGATTTGTGATAGCCTGACGCTTTGCGACCTGGCCGACAAGTCTCTCGCCGGTCTTGCCGAATGCGACGACGGAAGGCGTAGTTCTTGCGCCCTCGGCGTTGGGGATAACGACGGGCTCGCCGCCCTCGATAACTGCTACACATGAATTTGTTGTACCTAAGTCAATACCTATAACCTTTGACATAATAAATTACCTCCGAAGTAATGAATAGTTTAATTTATATTCCAAAATGCCTTGCGGCATCAGTTGGCAACCTGAACGACTGCGGGTCTTATGACCGTGTCGCCGAGCTTATAGCCCTTTGTGAACACTTTGACGATAACATTCTCGCCGACATTCTCATCCTCGACGTGCATGACGGCCGAGTGGATGTTCGGGTCGAACGTGTCGCCCTCGGCGCCGAACGCCTCAATGTCGAGCGCTTTGAGAATATCGCCGAACTGCCTGTATATCTGCTCGACTCCCTTGCGGTAGCTGTCGGCATCCGCCTCAGCGTTCATCGCCGCGCGCTCAAAATTATCTATGACCGGGAGAAGTTTCTCGACGACATCCGTTTTTGAGCGGATTTTTATGTCGTCCTTCTCGCGCAGCGAACGCTTGCGGAAGTTATCGTATTCCGCCGCGAGGCGCAGGAAGTTGTCGGCACTCTCCTTGAGTGACTGCTGAGCCTTTTCGAGCTCTTTTTCGAGCTCGGCTATGCGGTCTTTCTTTGAGGACTTCGAGGCTTTCTTTTCAGCCTTCTTTGTATCCTCTGCCGGAGCGGTCTCGGGGGTGGTGTTCTCCTCCGCCTGCTCGGGCTTTTTCGTGCTCTCGCTCATTGGTGTTACATTCCTTTCGTTATTCTTCAAGTGCTTTTTCCATCGTTTTACTGATGCACTGAGAAATATATTTAAGACCGGGAACCAGTCTGCGGTAGTCCATTCTTGTCGGTCCGATAATGCCTATCGAACCGCTGCTGTCCTCGCCAACGGTGTACCGCGCGAGGATAACGCTCGAATTGTCGAGCTGAACGAAGCCGTTCTCTCTGCCGATCCTTATCTCAAGCTCGCCCTTCATGCTGTCTGCGAGGGTTCGCAGCGGAGTGCCGCGGCTCAAAAACTCGAGCAGCTCATACGCTCTGCCTGCATACTCTCTGTGGTGCAGCAGATTTGACTGACCGGAGAGGAACACATGCGGCTGTGCGGCGCTCTGCGACAATTCGGCGACCGCCGAAAGCATTGGGAACATCGCAAGTGACTCCATTCCGAGCCGCGCCGCTATCGACTGGAGATAAGCGGGGGTCAGGCTGCTGACCGGCACGCCTATAAGCATCGCCTGCGCGACATTATAAAACGTTTCGCAGATTGTCGTGTCTATCGCGGAGTCAAGCCTGAACAGCTTGCTTCTGAGGATACCGTTGCTCGCCAAGAGCACTATCATCGCGGTGTGCGGTGAAATCGGAACCAATTCGACACGCTTTATCTTTGTATTCTCGCCAGACGGCGTCGTCATAACGGCGGCGCACTGTGTGAGATAAGCGAGCGCTTCGCCCGCGTGCCTCAGGAGGCTCTCGGGGTCGCCGTTCGCATTGCCGATACCCGCGTCGATAAGCCTGCGCGATTCCTCGCTGAGCTCGCTCTCGGGGACGAGGTTATCGACATAATATCGATAGCCCTCGCCGGTGGGGACACGCCCCGCCGAGGTGTGCGGCTGATCAAGCAGCCCGAGATAGCCGAGATCCGCCATCTCGTTTCGCACGGTGGCGGAGGAAACGGACATATCAAGAGAATCAAGCAGAGCCTTTGAGCCAACCGGCTCGCCGGTCTTTATATACTGCTCGACAACGGCTGCAAGGATCTTCTCTTTTCTCTCGCTGAGTTCCATTTGTCTCTGCCTTTCGTTTTGTTCGTTAGCACTCTCGATGTTCGAGTGCTAACTTACAATTCATACTATACAACTCCTTGCAGATTTTGTCAACAATTTATTTGTAAACACTTTGTGAACTCCGCATTGACATAGAAAAAATCTACGATATAATAAGTATATGCACGAAAAAAGCAAAATCCGAGGAGCATACTCATGAAATACAATTATATTATATTCGACCTTGACGGAACTCTGCTGAACACACTCGACGATCTTCGTGACAGCACGAATTTTGCCCTGCGCCGATTCGGCTTTCCCGAGCGCACAACGGACGAGGTCAGAAGATTTGTCGGCAACGGCGTGGCGAGGCTCATTCATCTCGCAGTGCCCGAGGGCACGGACAAAAAGACCGAAGCCGACTGTCTCGCCGTTTTCAAGGCGCACTACAAAGATAATATGACCAACAAAACCGCACCCTACCCGGGGATAATCGAGCTGCTGAAAAAATTGCGAGCTCTCGGAGTCAAGATAGCGGTAGTCTCGAACAAATTCGAGCCCGCCGTTGTCGGGTTGTGCGAAGACTACTTCGGCGGACTCGTTGACGCCGCGGTCGGTCAGACAGAGGACAGACAGAAAAAGCCCGCTCCCGACGGCGTTTTATACGCGATGAAGCTGCTCGGCGCAGACCCCGCAAAGACTGTATACTCCGGCGATTCCGAGGTCGATGTGCTCACGGCACGGAACTCGAATCTGCCGTGCATCGGCGTGTCGTGGGGGTTCCGTGAAAGAAGAGTGCTCGAAGACGGCGGCGCGGATTATATTGCCGACCGCGCGGAGGATATATTGAGTATTATGGAATAACGGCTTTGGGGGGAGGGGAAACAATGTCCGAATCTATTTACGAATTTTTATGGTATGTCAACAACATAATGCTCGCTCTGCTTCAGGGCGGCTTTCTTTGGTATAACCTGACGCCTAAGTTTAATAAACACCTTGTCTTTTTGATAACCACCGTTCCGTTTGTATTTTTTGTTGTCTCCCAGAAATTCGTGGATTTTGTTGCGCCGTCGTTTCTGGTACTTCTGCCGCTCGCGTATTATTTTGTCTGCGCGATAGCGCTCTACAAAGAAAAATTCAGAACGAAAGCGTTTGTGGCGATAACCATTTTCGCACTGGAGTCGTGCACCACCGCTCTTCTCGTTCCGATATTGAATGCATTGGGCATAGGCAGCAACACCCCGGAAGCAAATCTTATACTAACACCGTTTCTGCTCGTTTACACAATAATTTTCATTGCGTTTACATATTTCAGAAAGCGCAAGCTCGAGGGCGGTTCAATAAGACCGGCTTCGATGCTCGCGTTCATTATATTCCCGCTGAGTCAAATGCTGCTGCTCGACACATGTCTTATATTACTGAACCACTTCGACTGGGCAACCGAAAACAACCCGCTCTCATTGTTCAAAGACCGTGACCGCACGATGCTGATGATTTTTGCAATTGTCGCTGTATTCAGTATCGCCGCGGACGTCATACTTTTCTATGTTATGAACCGCTCTTCGCAGAACGAAAAGCTGCGCGAGGCGCTGAAGATGCAGGAATATCAGAACAGCGTCAACCTCGAATACTACAAGAATGTAGAGCAAAACAGCGTTGAGGCGAGAAAGATACGTCACGACCTCGCCAACATGGTACAGACCGCCTGCGAGATAATGGAGAGCGGTACGGACAGCGATAAGGAGTCCGCAAAGAAGATGCTCTCTCAGCTCAAAGCAGAGGTTGCGGACATAAAAATAGAGCGTTTCTGCCAAAATACCCTCGTCAATGCGATAGCCTCGAACAAGGCGGCTGAATGCAGAAAGAACGAAATCGATTTCGACTTCGATCTGCGCGTTCCGGAGACTCTCGACATAGAAGAAATAGATATATGCAAGGCTTACGTCAACATTTTCGACAACGCGATAAACGCGGCTAAGGCAATCGACGGGAAAAGATATGTAAAGATAAAGAGCTTTACAGACGAGAGCGACGGGATGCTCTACATAACCGGCGAAAACAATGTGGCTCCGGACTATGAGGACAAGAAAAAGAGCCGCACGGGTGAGCACGGCTACGGATTGAGGATTCTCAGAGACACCGCCGAAAAATACGGCGGACGGCTTGTGACAGACGACAAGGGAGACACCTTTACAGTTGTCATGACGATGCGCGCGGCCGCGGACAGCCCGAAAAACTGATTTCGGCGCGGAAAACAAATAAAAAAAGAAGGTCATAATCGCAGCAACCGCTCGAATTATGACCTTTTATTTTTTCTTCAGCTCTGCATTAAAATGCAGTCTCTCTTATTTCGGAATGAACCAAAAAATGTGCTCAAGAATAAATCTTACATACTCAAAGTACGCTTCTAAAATTCTCTGGATAATCTCCATTACTTTTCCCTCCTCGTTAAATTTAAGCGATTCCGAAAATCAGCTTTATAAGCTCTATTATCGGGCCTATAGTAACCCAATAAAGCGCCTTGCCAGACATCTCGAGTGCCTTAAGCAACAGTTCCAATGCCGCTTCCATTTCGTCCCCTCCCTTCGCATTGTAAGATTGACTTATAACTGCATTTATAGTATAATCTTTACGCTTTGTTGCGTCAATCAACAAAAATTTACGATTTGTGCGCAGCTGAACAAATCGGGGCTTTTTTGTTCAGTTGACAACCTACGGAGGCAAAGATTTCATGGAAAACCGCCGCATTTTAATAACAAAGCAGCTGCTTTGTGAGAGCTTCATTTCACTGCTCAAGCAAAAGCCCATAGACAAAATTTCGGTAACGGAGCTCTGCCAAGCAGCCAACGTCAACAGAGGGTCTTTCTATGCCCACTATGCCGATGTTTACGACCTTTTGGATCAAATAGAAAGCATTGTCTACGAGCGTCTCTGCGATGCCGTAAGAAACTGCAACTACACAAAAAGCGACTTCCCCCGGATAAACAAAATAATAGAGACCGTGGAGGCTGAGCGTTCATTTTGCGACGCACTGTTCGGCAAATACGGCAGCAAGCAGTTTTTGGACGAATGCTGCGAAATAAACCGCCGCGACATAACAGGCGAATGGCGGCGAAAATTCCCCGACTTGGACGACCTGACCCTAAACACGACATACACATTTATGGTCAAGGGCTCCTTGGGCATAATCGAGGAATGGGTCAACAACGATTTTTCGCAGCCTGCCGACTTCATCTCGCTTTCAATATGCGATATGTACGCCGCCGTTCTTGCTAAGCTTGACGGTATGCAGAAAAGCGTTGCCGCAAAAAAATAAATCACAGACAGGTCAAAAAGCAAAAGCTGTAAATTACCGATCGCCGCAGGGCAGGTAATTTACAGCTTTGTTTGTTTTGTCTATCAGTCGTCGTCGAGCTTGAGAACCGCCATAAACGCCTCCTGCGGCACTTCGACCGTGCCGAACTGGCGCATACGCTTCTTGCCCTCCTTCTGCTTTTCGAGCAGCTTCTTCTTTCGGGTTATGTCGCCGCCGTAGCACTTGGCAAGAACGTCTTTTCTCATCGCCTTGACTGTTTCACGGGCTATGACCTTGCCGCCGATGGCTATCTGGATCGGAATCTCAAACAGCTGGCGCGGGATGTTGTCCTTGAGCTTTTCGGCTATCTTTCTTGCGCGCCCGTACGCCTTGTCGGAGTGGATAATAAACGAAAGCGCGTCGATTATCTCGCCGTTCAGGAGAACGTCGAGCTTTACGAGGTTCGAGCGGCGGTAATCGGTTATCTCATAGTCAAACGACGCATAGCCGCGGGTGCGCGACTTGAGAGAATCGAAGAAATCGTAGATTATCTCGTTGAGCGGCAGCTCATAGAGGATGTCCACGCGGTCGGAGGCGATATAGGTCATGTTCTTGAACACGCCGCGGCGCTCCTGGCACAAGTCCATTATCGCGCCGACATATTCGGGCGGCGAATAGATGTGCGCGTTGGTGAACGGCTCCTCGCTGTAATCGATATTGACGGGGTCGGGATAGTGGGTCGGGTTATCTATCTCTATAACGCTGCCATCGGTCAGGTGTATCTTATATATAACGCTCGGCACAGTTGTTACGAGGTCGAGGTCATATTCGCGCTCAAGGCGCTCCTGTATTATCTCAAGATGGAGCAGACCGAGGAAGCCGCAACGGAAGCCGAAGCCGAGCGCGCCGGAGGTCTCCGGCTCATATGAGAGCGAAGCGTCGTTTAACTGGAGCTTTTCGAGCGCGTCGCGCAGATTTTCATAGTCCGCGCCATCGGCGGGATAGACTCCGCAGAAAACCATCGGGTTCACCTTGCGGTAGCCTGCGAGCGGCTCTTTTGCGGGATTCTCCGCAGTCGTTACGGTATCGCCGACGCGGGCGTCACTGACGGTCTTTATCGAGGCGGTGATATAGCCGACCTCGCCGGAGGTCAGTTCATCGGCTGGCTCCATACTCGTGGCGCGCATATAGCCGACTTCAACGACCGTGAACTGCGCGCCGGTCGCCATCATTCGCATGGTGTCGCCGGGCTTTATCTTGCCCTCTTTTATTCTGACATAAACGATAACGCCCTTGTAGCTGTCATAGACAGAATCGAATATGAGCGCTCTGAGCGGCGCGTTGTCATCCGTTACGGGCGCGGGGATATCGAGAACGATGCGTTCGAGCACCTCTTCGACATTCTCGCCCGTCTTTGCCGAGACGCGCGGAGCGTTCGAGCAATCGAGGCCTATGACCTCCTCGACCTCGGAAGCAACTCTGTCGGGGTCGGCGGCGGGCAGGTCTATTTTATTAATAACGGGGACTATCTCAAGGTCGTGGTCAAGCGCCAGATATGTGTTCGCGAGCGTCTGCGCTTCGATTCCCTGCGACGCGTCGATTATGAGCACCGCACCCTCGCAGGCGGCAAGGGAACGCGAGACTTCGTAGTTGAAGTCGACATGGCCGGGAGTGTCTATAAGATTCAGTTCATAGACCTCGCCGTCGCTTGCGGTATAGTCCATTTTGACCGCGTGCGCCTTTATTGTGATTCCGCGCTCGCGCTCAAGATCCATGTTATCAAGTATCTGAGCAGTCATATCGCGCTTCGCCACGGAGTCGGTGAGCTCAAGGAGCCTGTCCGCGAGGGTTGATTTGCCGTGGTCGATATGCGCTATGATGCTGAAATTTCTGATGTTTTCTTTTTTGGTAGACAATTTATTGATCCTTTCGTGGGTCTTTTAGTCAAGCTCGGTCACAAGGGTCTCTGCAGAGGGTTTGCCGATCCACATATCGCCGAAGCTCTGACCCGCTATCTCCTCGCAGCGTTTCATCTGCTCGGGGGTCAGTGAGCACTTGCCGGTCTCTTTCTTCTCTTTTATAGCCTCGGTTATCATCTTGTGATCCTCTCGGGTCATCTTATAGGTGAACACGCAGACATAGACGAGACCGACGAAGATGAGCGGCAGGATGCAGTAAGTCACTTTCAGTCCGAATATGCCCTTTGCGGTCTGTTCGAGGGCATTCGCGCCCTCTGCGCCGGTGCGGAAGCCGAAGCCTTTAAGAATAAATCCGGTGAACGCGCTCATGAGACCGTTTATAGTCTTTTTGATGAGCGTGTTGAAAGTTGAGATAACGCCCTCTCGGCGGCGTCCGGTTATCATCTCGTCAACGTCCGTGACATCGGGCTGGATATTTGTGGCGGTGAAGCCGGGGCCGGAGAAGCCGAAGTTATAGAGAATTATCGAAACAATGACGACCCAGAGCGGAGTGCTCTTGCCGATGAACAGGTTTATGATAAGTCCCGCCGCCATAAGCGGAGTCAGGAGCTTTCCGCACAGCTGCTTGCCCTTTTTCATCGTCAGCAGATAGTTGACGGGGAAGCCGGATGCCTCAGCCGCGCCCGCAATCGTTTGCAGGGTGTTGAAATAGCCGAAGCGCTGGGCACTGTATTTGATGAAATACTGGTTTGAGTTTGCATAGAAGCCCTTTGCCATGGTGTACATCGAGCTCAGGACGAAATAGCGTCTGAACGCCTTGTTGCGGAAAACCTGCTTGTACTCTTCAAAGAGCATAGTCGCATTGAAAGGCGGCAGCTTCATGTCGAGCGAGCTCGGCTCTTTCGTGCATTTGAAAGTCACGAGCAGCGGCAGCGAGAACCACAGGCACAACACTGCGCCGAAGAACATGAACTTCGGTCTTGACGCGGCGGTCATCTCCATGTTCGTAAAACCGAGCGACAGCGACACGAGCAGGAACGACGAAACCATGCCGACGGAGTTCATTATATACTGCACGGAGTTATACTGAGTACGCAGGGAATAATCGGGCGCGATAACGGGCAGCATCGCAACATGCGGCACGGTGACGAGAGTCAGCGCCGTGTTATAGAGCATATACGCGAGCATGTAGTAGAGCATCGTCGCGGTCTTGTTGCCGGTCGCGGAAATGCCGAACGAGTTCCACAGGCAGAAATATGAGACAGCTATCGGGATAACGCCCCAGAGCAGATATCTTCTGTGTCTGCCGTATTTCGAACGCGTGCGGTCGGTTATAATACCCATGACGGGGTCGGTTACGGCGTCCCAGATATGAGCCATGGCGATAACCATACCCGCCTGATCGACGCTGAGCTTTTCGACCTCGGTCAAAAACGACAGAAAATAGAGCGAGATGATGTATCCGCCGCCGCCGAAAAGTATGCTCGCGGCATTGTAGCCCACCATCGGGCCTATCTTCTGAAAGAATGACGAAACTTTTGATTCCTGTCTTGCCACAGTCTTCCCCTCTTTGCATTGTTTTCTCAAATATCTACCCATTATAGATAATACTATAATTTTACATTAAAACACGGATTTGTCAATACGGTGTTGAAAAAGCCATGAAAGGGCAAAAAAATATTTTTCAAAGCGGCTTTGGCGAAAAAGTTTTTATTGCGCTTTTTATATCGATATTTCGTTACTGTTTATGTTTTTAAGCCCTTTCACAGCATTATTTTCGGCAAAATGCACAGACAAAAACATATACCCGAAAAAGCGCACAAAAAGACGGGCGGACAAGGGCTCAAAATCTCTTTTACGCGCCTTGACTTTTGGCATTTTTTAGATTATTATAGGCTACAATGAATAATAGGGGAGTAAGCGCTTATGCTAAATAATACCGAAAAAACAATGGAAAAAATCGTCGCTCTGTGTAAAAACAGAGGCTTCATTTTCGCCGGCAGCGACATCTACGGCGGACTTGCGAACACCTGGGATTACGGCCCGCTCGGCGCAAGAATGAAGAACAACGTCAAGGACACCTGGCGCAAGAGATTCATTCAGGAGCGCAGGAACAGCTACGAAGTTGACGCAGACATTCTCATGCATCCGAAAGTCTGGGAGGCAAGCGGCCACATCGCCAGCTTCTCCGACCCGCTTCTCGACTGCAAGGAGTGCAAGATGCGCCACAGAGCGGACACGCTCATCGAGAACTTCGATCCCGACGCGCACCCCGACAAGATGACGAAAGAGGAGATGTTTGAGTACATCAAGGCTCATTCGATCCCCTGCCCCCACTGCGGCAAGCACAATTTCACGGACATAAGAGAATTCAACCTCATGTTCCAGACCTACCGCGGAGTCACCAACGACGCAAAGAGCGTTATCTATCTGCGCCCCGAAAACGCCCAGGGTGAATATGTAAACTTCCTCAACGTCCAGCGTTCGATGAGAGCGAAGCTGCCCTTCAGCATCGGTCAGATCGGCAAGGCGTTCAGGAACGAGATAACCCCCGGCAACTTCACCTTCAGAACAATAGAGTTCGAGCAGATGGAGTTCCAGACCTTCTGCAAGAAGGGTTCCGACAACGAGCTCTATGACTACTTCAAGCAATTCGGCAAGAAGTATTTTGAGGATCTCGGCATAGCTCCCGAGCATCTGCGCTTCCACGACCATGAGAAGCTCGCCCACTACGCCAAGGCCGCGTGCGACATAGAGTTCCTCTTCCCGTTCGGCTGGGGCGAGATAAACGGCACCCACAACAGAACGGACTTCGACCTGACGAGACATCAGGAATACAGCGGCCAGAAGATGGACTATCTCGATCCCGAGACAAACGAGAAGTTCATTCCCTATATTATAGAATCCACCTACGGACTCGACAGAACCGTACTCGCGCTGCTGTGCGAAGCATATGACGAGGAAGTTATCGACGCAGAGAAGAACGACACCCGCGTGGTGCTCCATCTCTCCCCCGTCGTCGCGCCCTACAAGGCTGCGGTGCTTCCCCTCTCGAAGAAGCTTTCGGAAGAGGCTATAAAGATCTGCGACGACTTGAGCCGCAAATTCATGGTCGATTTCGACGAGACCGGCTCCATCGGCAAGCGCTATCGCCGCCAGGACGAGATTGGTACTCCGCTGTGCATCACCTATGACTTCGACTCCGTCGAGGATCACTGCGTGACAGTGCGCGACCGCGACACGATGAAGCAGGAGCGCATCGCTATAGACGAGCTCGAGAGCTACATCGCTTCGCGCATCGAGTTCTGATTCAAATAAGTTTATAAAATCCAAAGGAGAGCGAAACATATGAAAGTAAATTTCACTGAGACTGTCCTCAGAGACGCGAACCAGTCGCTTATCGCGACCCGTATGCCCTATGAGGATTTCGAGGCAATACTGCCCGAGCTTGACAAGGCGGGCTACTATTCGCTCGAGTGCTGGGGCGGCGCTACGTTCGACTCCTGCCTGCGATATCTCAACGAAGATCCGTGGGAGCGCCTGCGCAAGATCCGCAAGGCGTGCCCGAACACCAAGCTGCAGATGCTCCTCAGAGGTCAGAACCTTCTGGGCTACAAGCATTATCCCGACGATGTCGTTCGCCTTTTCGTCAGAAAGAGCGTTGAAAACGGCATCGACATCATCCGTATATTCGATGCGCTCAACGACCTGAGAAACATCGAGACCGCCGTTGACGAGACTATCAAGTGCGGTGCTCACGCATCGGGCACCATCTGCTACACCACGAGCCCCATCCACAACATCGAAAGCTACATCAAGCTCGCAAAAGATCTCGAGAGCATGGGCGTTCAGTCCGTGTGCATCAAGGACATGGCGGGCATCATGGATCCCCAGACAGCATATGATCTTGTCAAGGGCATAAAGGAGAACATCAGTCTCCCCGTTATCGTTCACACCCACTCGACCACGGGTCTCGGCCCTGTGACATTGCAGAAGGCTGTTGAAGCCGGCGCGGATGTTATCGACACCGCTATCTCCTGCTTCTCCAACGGCACCTCTCAGCCGCCCACAGAGACCATGGCTTATATCCTCCAGAAAGAGGGCTACGAAGTTCCGCTCGACATGGCGCAACTCAAGAAAATCAACGATTTCTTCAAGCCCGTCCGCAACGACGCGCTCAAGAGCGGCCTGCTCAACCCCGTCGTGCTGACCACTCAGACCGACGCGCTCAACTATCAGATCCCCGGCGGAATGCTTTCGAACCTTGTCGCTCAGCTCACCGCTCAGAACAAGCTCGACAAGCTCGACGAAGTTCTCGCAGAGACTCCGAGAGTCCGCGAAGACCTCGGTTATCCTCCGCTCGTCACCCCGATGAGCCAGATGGTCGGCGTTCAGGCAACCGCAAATGTGCTCGCGGGCGAGAGATACAAGAACATCTCCAAGGAAGTCAAGAACTATATCAAGGGCGAATACGGCAAGGCTCCCGGCAAGATAAACGAGGAGCTCCAGAAGAAGGTTCTCGGCGACGAGAAGCCGATAACCTGCCGCTACGCAGACCTGCTTGAGCCCGGTCTCCCCGCCGCAAGAGAGTATCTCGGCGACAGAGCGACCTGCGACGAGGATGTTCTCTCCTATATCGCTTTCCCGACTCAGGCGGAAGCATTCTTCGACAAGCGCGACGAGAGAAAGAAAAACACTTTCACATATAAGATAGAGAGACTCGACTGAGCCTCGGCAGAAAGGATAGGTTTTATCAATGTTTGATAATTTTGACATGGGTATGCCCCTGGGTGAAAAGCTTGTTTTCGCTCTTCAGGTCTCCCTCTTCGGAATACTTATGGTATTCCTGCTGCTCATTATCCTTGCCGTGCTGATAATGATAATCTCCCGCGTCGTCAGACTCGGCGAGAATCTTGCAGGCAAGAAGGGCAAGAAGAATGCTGCTTCCGATGAACCCGCACCCGTGCAGCAGAGCGCTGCTGCCGGAACTCCTCTGCCCGGCACTCAGTCGCAGGGCACGCTCGAACTTGACGGCGTTGACGAGCCGACCGCCGCGGTTATCATGGCTATAGTCAGCGACGAGAGCGGCATCCCGCTCAACAGGCTGCTGTTCAAATCCATAAAGAAGAAAGACTGATGCGGCTCGCCGCCAACACCTGAAAGGAACGATCATCATGAAATATGTTGTTACATTAAACGGCAAAAACTATGAGGTTGAGGTCGAGGAGACCGACGCCGTTATCACCGCTGTTACCGACGCCGCTCCCGCAGCTCCCGTTGCTGCAGCCGCACCCGCTGCCCCCGCAGCAGCTCCCGCTCCTGCCGCCGCTCCCGCAGCAGCCGCAGACGGTCAGAAGGTTCTCTCGCCCATGCCCGGCACGATACTGAGCGTCAATGTCTCGGTCGGCTCTGCCGTCAAGGCGGGCGAAGTCATCCTCATTCTTGAGGCTATGAAGATGGAAAACGAAATAGTCGCTCCCTGCGACGGCACCGTAAAGCAGCTCGCCGTCCAGAAGGGCTCGACCGTCGCTACGGACGCACTGCTCGCCGTAGTCGGCTAAGGGGGATAGCAAATGGACATACTCGGAATCTTGAAAGGCTTCTGGGAGAGCTCGGGTCTCGCCGTCCTCACCTGGAGAGAAGGCGTAATGATCCTCGTATCGTTCGTCCTGCTCTATCTGGCCATCGCTAAAAAATTCGAACCGCTGCTGCTTCTTCCCATCGCGTTCGGCATTCTGCTCGCGAACCTGCCCGGCGCAGGTCTTATGGATGACCCGACCGGTATCATCGACCCGCTGAGTACGACGATACGGGAGGGCGCGCACTGGTATGACATCGGAATCCTGCGTCTTATCTACGCAGGCGTCAAGAGCAGTATCTTCCCGTGCCTTATCTTTATGGGCGTCGGCGCGATGACGGACTTCGGTCCCCTGCTCGCAAACCCGATGAGCCTGCTGCTCGGCGCTGCCGCTCAGCTCGGCATCTATGTTGCATTCACCATCGCTATCCTGCTCGGCTTCACTCCGCAGGAGGCTGCCGCTATCGGCATCATCGGCGGCGCGGACGGCCCGACGGCCATATTCCTTGCATCAAAGCTTGCAGCTCACCTGCTCGCACCGATAGCAGTTGCGGCATATTCGTATATGGCTCTTATCCCTATAATTCAGCCCCCGATCATGAAGCTTCTTACCACAAAGAAGGAGCGCTCGGTCGAGATGAAGCAGCTCAGAACCGTCAGCAAGACAGAGAAGATAATCTTCCCCGTCGTCGTGCTTGTCATCTGCGCTTTCATGCTTCCCTCCGTCGCTCCGCTTATCGGCATGTTCATGCTCGGCAACCTGTTCAGAGAGAGCGGCGTTGTTGAAAGACTCAGCGACACCGCACAGAACGCTCTGACCAACATCGTCACCATACTGCTCGGCGTTACCGTCGGCGCAACGGCGAACGGCCAGACCTTCCTGTCGAAGCAGACCATATTCATCATCATCCTCGGTCTGACGGCATTCTGCTTCTCGACCGCAGGCGGCGTGCTTCTCGGCAAGCTCATGTATCTTGTCACCAAGGGCAAGGTCAATCCCCTTATCGGCTCCGCAGGCGTCTCCGCCGTTCCCATGGCGGCGCGCGTTTCGCAGGTCGAGGGACGCAAGGCAAACCCGACGAACTTCCTGCTCATGCACGCAATGGGTCCGAACGTCGCGGGCGTTATCGGCTCGGCTGTTGCCGCCGGTTTCCTGCTCCTGCTGTTCGGCAAATAATTAAAGATAAAATAAAAAATCCGGCAGTCCTGTTTTCATGCAGAACTGCCGGTATTTTTTATGTTCAGGCGGCGCGCTTTTTGGCAAGACGCCGTCCGAGAAAATACAGCGCATAGACAAGCACTATTCGCAGAGGCTCGAATATCAGAGACGAATCGGGCATATTTTCGAGCATGGTCTTGCTGCGGAATAGCTTTTCGGCTATCAGCCCATACGCGGGATAGAGCGACGCGCAGTAGCCGTAGAGCAGCGGATAGACGACAACGAGCGAGAGTATCAGATAGCCGGAGAAGCCGAAGAGGAAGCTTCTGTCGTTTAAGAAATAGCTCATTAAGAACGCTCCCGCGATCGAAAGTGCTATCCATATAACAGAGAGTACTATAGATGCGGTGGTTATCTCGCCATGCTCGCCCTGCGGGTCGGCAGAATAGCTGAAGCCGAAAAAGCAGAAGTCAACGACCGCGCCAAAAATCGCTATCAGTATACCCAGCCACATCTCACGGTTGGTTATCTCTTTTTTCGTGCGTTTCTTTTTCATACCGATTCTCCTTTCAAGTTCATAATAACAGATTTTTATGCGCCGTCAATATTTTTCTCAAAGATTATATATTTGTTTATTCCTTTTCCACAAGCCGTTCATCAAATACGCACACTTTTTAAATCAGGTTGACTAAATCGTTAAAATTTAATATAATATGGTACTGTAGCAAGCGGAGAGGAGGAAGATCATGCCAGCACCGCTGGCGCAGAGAATGCGCCCACAGACTATCGACGATATCGTCGGTCAGAGGCATCTGCTCGGCGAGGGCAAGCCGCTGAGAAATATTATACTTTCGGGCGAGCTGCCGAACATGGTCTTTTACGGTCCGTCCGGGGTCGGCAAAACGACGCTCGCGAGCATTATCGCAAAGACGACCGACCGCCATCTCGTCAAATTAAACGGCACAACCGCTTCGACGGCAGATATAAAGGATGTCGTCGCGAAGCTCAACACATTCGTCGCACCCAACGGCATTCTGCTCTATCTCGACGAGATTCAGTATTTCAACAAAAAGCAGCAGCAGACGCTGCTCGAATACATAGAAAACGGCGACATAACACTTATAGCGTCGACGACCGAGAATCCGTATTTTTATATATACAACGCGATTCTCAGCCGCTCGACCGTGTTTGAATTCAAATTTGTCTCGGCGGGGGATGTAATTCCCGCCGTCAAGCGTGCATTTGATTATATAGGCACCGAGCGGCACGAGACATATGATATAGAGGACGGAGTGTTTGAGCACATTGCCAACGCCTGCGGCGGCGATGTGAGAAAGGCGATAAACTCCGTTGAGCTGTGCGTGCTTTCCTCCCCTGCCGACGAAAGCGGCGTTTGCAAGATAACTCTTCAGCGCGCGCAGGAACTGACCCAGCACAGCGCGATGCGATACGACCGCGAGGGCGATGAGCACTACGACATAATCTCCGCATATCAGAAATCGATGCGCGGATCCGACCCGAACGCGGCGCTCCACTATCTGGCGCGGCTGCTCGAAGCGGGAGACCTTGTCAGCGCATGCCGCAGGCTGATGGTCTGCGCGTGCGAGGATGTCGGGCTTGCGTATCCGCAGATAATACCTATAGTAAAAGCCGCCGTTGACGCGGCGAATATGCTCGGACTGCCCGAGGCGCGGATACCGCTCGCGGATGCGGTTGTGCTTGTGGCGACGAGCCCGAAATCAAACTCCGCCTACAACGGGATAAACGCCGCGATGGCCGATGTGCAGAAAGGCCGCACGGGACCCGTTCCGAGGCAATTACAGAATGTCCACTGCGACGGCGAGGATAACCCGAACAAGGGACAGTTCTATATCTATCCGCACTCATACCGCAACCACTGGGCGCCGCAGCAGTATCTGCCGGACGCGATAAAAGATGCGGTATACTATGAGTTCGGCGACAACCGCACCGAACGCACCGCCGGGGAATATTGGAAAAAGGTGAAGAAAGCAGCTCAAAAGTAAACTATGCCGCGACGCGGCAAGAAAGAAAGGATATTTGGTATATGTTCATCCCCATTCTCTCCGTTGTGACGGCGATATTTGCGACGCTCACGATTCTTCTGCGCCGCAAGGGAAAATCATTCGAGGGCATGCTCTGCAAGTTCATCTCGAGCTTTGGCTTCATGTCCATGGCGTTTATCGGCTTCTGCTACCGCATTGAAGAGGCGGATAAATTAGTCCACCCGTTCTATTTCTGCCTCGTGGCGTTCGGACTGCTGTTCGGGCTCGGCGGCGACGTTCTGCTCGGCATAAAAGAGATCGCGCCGAAATACAAGAACAAGCTCATCGCGCTCGGCACTTTCGCGTTTCTGATAGGACATTTCTTCTACCTTGCGTCCTTTTACAAAGCGGAGCCGACCTTCTCGATAATCCCATACATAGCGGCGTTTGTAATAACCGCGATAATCGCCATTATCATAAAAGCGGTCAAGATGAAGCTCGACAGCAAGATGTATATTCTCTGCATGTTCTATTTCTTCGTCATTGCGCTTTGCGCCTGCGTCTCGGGTTATATGCTCTATCTCACGCGCTCGCTGACATTCATTATAACCACCATTGCTTCGGTTGTGTTTGTAATCAGCGACTCGGTGCTCGCATTCGTCTATTTCACGCCCGTAAAGAGAAAGAACCCGCTCGTTACAATCGAGCTCGCGACATACTATACCGGTCAGATACTCATGGCGGCGACGGTGTATCTGATAAAATAAAATCAGCATAACAACAGGCGCAGCAGAACAAACTGCCGCGCCTGTTTCATTGAAATCGGAGAATCGCTATGATAAGAAAATTCAAGGAATCCGACCTGCCGCGCATTATGCAGATATGGCTCAGTGCAAACAAAGAGGCTCACGGATTCATAAAAGAAAGCTACTGGGATGAAAATTTTGAAGCGGTGAAAGCCGCGCTCCCCTGCGCCGAAGTTTATATACATAAAAACGATGAAGCCGAACCCGACGGCTTCATCGGGCTCAACGGCGAGCACATTGAGGGGCTGTTCGTGGACAGAGCCGCACGAAACATGGGCATCGGAAAAGAACTGCTGGATTTTGCAAAAAATAACCACGCGCGGCTGACGCTCAATGTATACATAAAAAACTCCGGAGCCGTGAAGTTCTACCGCCGCGAGCTGTTTTCAATAGACTCGCGCGGCATTGATGAAGAGACCGGGGAAGAAGATTATCTGATGAGTTGGAATAGCTAAGATAGCAATGATTTGCAGATTTGGATACTGATATGCAGTTACAAAAAATGTAAAAAAGCATTGACATTGGTCGCAGAAACTTATAAAGTTAAATTACAGGAATAATGCGAAAAGGAGAAGCACAATGAGAACCGCAGAAGAACAGTATCAGAAACAATTCAACGAAATACGTCAAAGATGGAAACGCGACCGCCGACGCAGAGCTTTAGGCATGCTTATAACAGGTGTTATTGGCGCCATTGCTGCGCTTATCTCTCATTTTTTCTTTAACGCCGCAAAATATGAGCCATGGAACTACATCGTGGTTTTATGTGGTATCGCGCTTGTAATAGCAACACCTATAACAATATTCCGCATATTTATAAGACCGATAAGAGAAGAAGAAGCTGAAATTGCACATCTGAACAGAGTGTACGAAGAGCAAAGATTTATAAACAGAGAATAATAAAGCTGAATTTGTACACATACTCAACGACTGTCGCAAAGCAGAAAGTTGCAATTTAGCAGACAAAGTTTGGCGACCGAAACAGCAAAAAAGCAAAAGCCCTCCCAAGCGGGAGGGCTGATTTGATTTTACGACTCTTTTTCTTCCTTCTGTCTCTTGATGACTTTCAGGCGCGAGAAATCCTCGCGTTCTTTTTCTTCAAGAGCTTCGGTGATATATTTAATCGTCGCGGTGAACTGCGGAATCATGATATTGTCGAGCGCGTTCGCACGCTTCTGCGTTTTCTTTATCGCATCGGCGAGGCGATATACGCTGTTCTCTATCTCCGCGAGCTCTGCGGTCATGTGCTTGACCTGCACGAAGCTCAGATAAGCCTCGTCGAGCTGTGAATTCGTCGAGTTGAGTCCGTAATACATATCGAGCTTCTCATCGCCGAGAGTCACAACCGGCAGTTCAACGCCCATGACGCTGCGAAGATCTATATCGAGCGACTCATCGACCGGTATCGCCTGCGCGAACTCAGCGCACATGCCGAGCGTGACGTTCGCGCGCTGGAGCGCAAGATAAGCCTTTGAATAAGTCTCGTCTATCTCCTGCTGTATCTTCGACGCCTTGTCTATGAGCTGCATCATCTCGTGCACGAGTATATTTCTTTTGCGGTCGAGCAGATCATAGCCGAGCTTGGCGAGATCCAGCGACTTCTTCGTGCTCATCAGATTGCTTTTTGTCGGGAATACCTGTGCCATGACGCTCTCCCCCTTTCTTTACTGCTGTGCGGGCTTATAATGCTCCTTGAGGACATCCTCATCAACACGGTCGAGCTCGGATTCGGGCAGCATGGAGAGCAGCTCCCAGCCGAGGTCGAGGGTCTGGTCTATCGTCCTGTTCTCGTCATAGCCCTGGTTGATGAATCTCTCTTCAAACGCTCTGCCGAACTCCATGAGGCGCTTATCCGATGCGGAAAGCTCATCCTCGCCTATAACGGACGCGAGTGCCTTGGCATCCTGCACCTTGGCGTAGGACGCGAAAAGCTGGTTTGCGAGCATGCTGTGGTCGGAGCGAGTGTAACCCTCGCCGATGCCGTCTTTCATCAGACGCGACAGCGACGGCAGGACGCTGACGGGCGGATAGATGCCCTTGTAGTCGAGTCCTCTGTCGAGCACTATCTGACCCTCGGTTATATAGCCCGTGAGGTCAGGGATGGGGTGCGTTATATCGTCGTTGGGCATGGTGAGAATCGGTATCTGAGTGACCGAACCCTTCTTGCCCTCGACTATTCCGGCGCGCTCATAGAGAGACGCGAGGTCGGAATAGAGGTAACCGGGGAAGCCCTTTCTGCCGGGAATCTCGCCCTTTGACGAGCTGAACTCACGAAGAGCCTCGGCATACGAGGTCATATCGGTCAGGATAACAAGCGTCTGCTTGCCGAGATCGAACGCGAGATATTCGGCGGCGGTCAGCGCGCAGCGGGGCGTGATGATACGCTCGATTATCGGGTCGTTCGAGAGGTTCATGAACATCGTAACACGGTTCATAACATTCGCGTTTTCAAACGAAGTGCGGAAATATTCGGCGACATCGTTCTTGACGCCCATGGCGGCGAAAACGATTGCAAAATCGTCGCCGTCGGCAACATTTGCCTGACGCACTATCTGAACGGCGAGCTCGTTATGCTTCATGCCGGAACCCGAGAATATCGGGAGCTTCTGACCTCTGATAAGCGTTGCGAGCGCGTCTATAGAAGATATGCCGGTGTTTATATAATTTCGCGGATAAACACGCGAAACGGGGTTAATGGGCGAACCGTTGACATCGCGGCGGCATTCGGGATATATCTCACCCAGACCGTCTATCGGTCTGCCGAGACCGTCGAACACTCTGCCGAGTATCTCGGGCGACAGCGGCATCTCCATGGGTCTGCCGGAGAGCACGGTGGTGCTGTTGTTCATCGATATTCCGCGAGTTCCCTCAAAGACCTGAATGACCACAAGCTCGCCGTCTATTTTGACTATACGGCCCGCGCGCGAGGTGCCGTCCTCAAGCCTGAGTTCGACCATTTCCTCGTAGCTCGCGCCCTTGACGCCGTCAAGCACAACGAGCGAACCGTTTATCTGATTTAAACCGATGTGTTCAAAAATCATAGCTGTTTAAATCCTTCCTTGCCTTCAGAATAAGCGGACTCAGCGCAGCAGCGGAGCGAGCGCCTTGTCTATCTCAGTGCGGTAATCGTCAAACATATCGAGTCTGTCGTTGGGCACATCGTATTTTATCTTGACGAGCTTATCGAACAGACCGAGCTTTGTTATCTTCGAGATCGGCACCTGCTTTGCGACGACCTCGCGGCACTGATGATAGAGATAGAGGATTATTTCCATCATCTTCATCTGCTTCGCGAGCGGAACATAGGTGTCCTCCTTGTGGAAGGCGTTCTGCTGCAGGAAGCCGACTCTTATAACTCTTGCAATCTCAATGACAAGCTTCTGATCGTCGGGCAGAACGTCCGCGCCGATAAGTTTGACTATCTCCATAAGGCTGTTCTCCTCGAGCAGAATGGAGCACAGCTCATCGCGGTAGTTCATGAACTCCGGACCCGCGTTGTCATAGTACCATGCGGACAGGTCGTTGACATATTCGGAATAGCTCGTATTCCAGTTTATCGCAGGATAGTGACGCGAATAGGCGAGCGACTTATCGAGCGCCCAGAAGCAGCGAGTGAAACGCTTCGTGTTCTGGGTAACAGGCTCGGAGAAGTCGGAGCCCTGCGGCGAAACAGCGCCGATTATTGTTATCGAGCCCTCGGTGCCGTTTAGGTTCTTAACATAGCCTGCGCGCTCATAGAACTCGGAAAGTCTCGACGGCAGGTAAGCCGGGAATCCCTCATCGGCGGGCATCTCTTCAAGGCGTCCGGATATCTCACGCAGAGCCTCTGCCCAACGGGAGGTGGAGTCCGCCATGATAGCCGTGTGATAGCCCATATCGCGGTAATACTCGGCGAGGGTGATGCCGGTGTATATTGAAGCTTCACGCGCAGCGACGGGCATATTCGAGGTGTTCGCTATGAGCACCGTTCTGTCCGTCAGGGGCTTGCCTGTACGCGGGTCGGATATCTCGCCGAACTCTTTAAGAGCCTGGGTCATCTCATTGCCGCGCTCGCCGCAGCCGACATAGATAATAATATCCGCGTCGCACCACTTTGCAAGCTGATGCTGAGTCATTGTTTTACCGGTTCCGAATCCGCCGGGGATTGCCGCCGCGCCGCCCTTTGCTATCGGGAAGAGCGTATCTATGACACGCTGACCGGTTATCAGCGGACGCTGCGCAGGCAGTCTGCGGTTGACGGGACGCGGGATACGGATAGGCCAGCGCTGGCAGAGGGTCAGCTCATGGTCTTTCCCCTTCTTGTCCCTGAGGGTAACGATAGTATCGTTTATCTTATATTTTCCGTCGGGCTTGACATCGACAACTTCGCCTTCAAGTCCGGGCGGAACCATGAATTTGTGCTTGACGACGGGAGTTTCCGGGCATTCGCCGTAGATATCGCCGCCCTTGAGTTTATCGCCGGGCTTGACGAGCATATTGACCTGCCACTCGCGCTCCTCGTCGAGCGCGCTCTCGGCGCAGCCCTTTGATATGAACGCGCCGTTGTGCTCGGCGATAGCCGAAAGCGGGCGCTCGATTCCGTCAAATATATTTCTGATTATTCCGGGGCCGAGGGTGGCGAACATTGCGCCGCCGGTAGCATAGACCGGCTCGCCGGGCTTGAGCCCGGTCGTCTCCTCGTAGACCTGAATGGTGGTGAGATCCTTGTCAAGGCGTATGACTTCGCCGACAAGCCGCTTCTCGCCGACGTAGACCATCTCCATCATGCTCAGTCCCGTCTCGCCCTTTATCGTAACGACGGGTCCGTTTATTCCGTATATAACATTATTCTCGGACAAGCCGTTCACCTCCGACCGTTAAAGTATTACTGACATTCCCGAATTTTCGAGGAACCACTCGCGCTGCGCTTCAAGGCGTGTGTCGAGCGTATCGTCAGCCACGGTGCTGCCGCCGATGACTCCGGCGCGGCATCCGCCAATGGTTATTTCATCGCTGCTCTCGACCTTGCAGTCCCTGCCGAAAGCTTTCTTTATATCATCCGCAAAGCGCATATCGCCGGGGCGGACATAAACTGTCACATCCCCCTGCGGGAAAACCGCCGCAAAACCTGCCGCGCTCTTTTTGAGAAAATCCGCGTAGCCGTCCGACTCTGTAAAGGCAGTGAGCTTTTCACGCGCGTCACCGAAAACCTCGTCGGTAATTGCGCCGCGCTTGTCGGTCAGGCGGGCGCGCTGCTGAGTTCTCTCATTGGCGACGGTGCGGTTGAACTCCTGCTCCTTGAGCATACGCTCGCGCTCTATTTTAGCCTGAGCCTGGGAGTGCGCCTTCGTCTTTGCCTTTTCAAGTCCGCTTTCGACCGTTTCGCGGGTCTTGCGGGTCATCTCCTCGTGGCGTTCCTCGGCGTCCTTGGTTATGGCGTCAAAAAACTTTGCGGCTCTTTCTTCCTGATTGAGCATTGGTTAAACACCTCAAATCTTTATGCCGATAGTGTCGCGCACATAGCGCGCGATGGAGTCGCTCCCCTGCGAACCGTGGCGGTCTGGGATCTCGACTATCAGCGGCTTATCGTAGCTGCGCTTTGTCTGCGTTATGAAATCGCCGCACAGATCACACAGCGGGCGCGTGATGAGAATGATGCCGACCTCTTCATCGGCGAGGCAGCGGTTGACCGCATCCTCGACCGACTGAGCGTCGTGCACAAGCTCTCCGTCGATACCCGCAAGGCGCATTCCGACAAGCGTATCGGCATTGTCGCTTATCAAATAAAAACGCATAACTTCCGTTCCTTTCAACGCAGTGTAAAGTTATATTGCTTTACGCTGCCGTTCTTCTGCCCTGCGGACGTCAGACCTTGTTGAGGATAAGTATGGAGATAACAACACCGTAAAGGGCTATCGACTCACCAAGGGCGACGAAGATAAGCGCTTTACCGAATGCCTTGGGATCCTCGCTCGTTGCGGCGATAGCTGCGGGAGCGCCGGCGGCAACTGCGATACCGCCGCCGATACCGGCAAGACCGGTAACAAGACCAGCGGCAAGAAGTCCGAGACCCTTGGAGTTATCTTTAACGGTTGTTGCTTCTGCGCTCTCGGCGACTGCGTCGGAAGCCTGAGCGGCGGTTGTATCAGCCGGAGCTGCTGTAGTGTCCTCGCTGCCGGTTGCAAAAGCGCCCATAGCGCAGCCTGCGACGAGCAGAACCATGACGGCGAAAGTTGCCGCGTTCATGCGAAGGCTCTTTTTGATGCTCTGACCCTCAGAGTGCTTCTTCATTGTGTACACAACGGATGCGAGAAGCACCGCCGCGGGAACTACGATCATAACGGAATAAAAAAGAGTTGTCATTTTACTTTACCTCCGATTAGTCTTTATTGGCTAAAGCCTTTTTGGCCTTTTTACCGGCAATTTTGGTTTTCAGATTCGTCTGAGCCTGCTCGAGCTTGGCGGGTGTGAACGCCCTGCCGCCGCCTTCATAGAAGCGGCTGAACATCTCGTAGAACTCAAGACGCAGTCCCTGAATGCCCGAAAGCAGACCTTCAAGGGCGATGACGATAATGTTGCCTATGATGATAACGGGGATGTTGCTGCCGTCACCGCCGAGGGTGAACACGACCATCATCATACTGGCGTGGACTATAACAAACGCGCCGACACGAAGGAAGGACACGGTGTTGCTGAAATAGGACAGGACATATTCGATAAGCTCGAACAGGTTCTGGAGCAGGAAGTCAACGATGCTGTCGGGCTTCCAGTCCGGATGCTTGTCTATAATACCAATCGGTATCTCTTTGATATAGAGCAGCACGGCGCAGACGCCCATGACGCTGAACAGCACGCTGTTCGGGAGAACCTGAGGACCGTTCATGAACGCTACGCAGAACGCAACGCCCGCGAGATAGAACAGTATGCCGACGAGTCCGTTGTTGCTGAATATCGCTTCGCCTATCTTCTTATGCTTGAGGCAGGATATTACATTCAGAAGCATCGCAGTCACGACAAGGACGACGCCTATGCCGATAGCAACTATCAGAACGGTATTTATCGAATCCATAACGCTCAGCGGCTTTGACGCCATGCCCAGCGCATGATAAACGGGGTCGAGCATATCTTCATATCCGAACACCGAGCCGAACACGAAGCCGAACACCGCACTCGAAAGACCGCACGGAATAAGTATGCGCGCGAGGGGCATCTTCTTTATCTTCCAGCCGAGGATACCGAGCAGGAAGAGCACAAGTCCCTGGCCGAGATCACCGAACATGATGCCGAACAGCAGTGTATAAGTTATCGCGACGAAGCCTGTGACATCGATATCCGAATATGACGGCAGGCCGTACATATCGACGAAGTATTCATAGGGCTTGAATATCGCGGGGTTTCTGAGCTTCACGGGCGGAGTCTTTCCGGAGCTCTTGTCGGGGTCATTCTCCTCGACTTCGACATTCTCTATAGCCTCCGCTTTCTTCTCGAACGCCTTTGAATCGTGTGCGAGCACCCAGCCGACATAGAAGAAATACTTGTTGTGGCACGCGGCGTAGCGGCGCATCTCAAAGACTGTATTGAGATCGACGAGCTTCGTATATATCTCGTTGCAGCGTTTGCGGTTCTCTTTCCAGAGTGCCGCGGCGCGCTCGTCAAGCTGCTTTAAGTCGCCCTCGATAATCTCGATATTGCTCTTGAGCTGATCTATTACCTGCTCAACGGTACCGACTGCCGACGGAATCTGGAGTCGCTCGAAGTTGAGTCCCGCAAAGATGCTGTCGACCTCGTCGACGCGCTCTCTCGGCGCGCAGTAGACGCCCCAATAGTCGGTCGCATCGGTCGAGCACGGGATGAAGAGCACATAGGGGTCGTCGTCATAGGCGACGAGCTTTTCGTAGCTCTCCTTTGGCATATGACCGAAGCGGGTTTTGATGAACTTGCAGTTGAACAGCTCATCGAGTCCGACATCGAAGCCCGTGAAATGCTCATATTTTGCAATGCCGTTTCGGCACTGCTCGAGCTGATCCTCAAGCTCCTTGTACTCATCGTGCATCGCGGACAATTTTTCGTCCAGTTCGTCGATGTAGGCGCTGGTCTTATCGTCGAGCTGAATCTCACGCGAGCGGTCGCCGACTATCGTCGGGTCGGGCGCGGAATCATTCTCGCGGATAAGCTCCTCTATTTTTTGCAGCATCGGCGCATACGGGTTTTCCTCGCTGAGCGTCGAATAACCCATTGACGCAGACATATACTGCGTTGCCTGCTCGGGATGGAACGATCCGTCCAAGCAGCAGGTTGAAATGAAATTGTTAAGCTGGTCGAGCGGACCTGTGACTTTAACAAGCTTCATTTTTGCAACTGCCAAGGTTTATCACCGTCCTTTTAAACTCTTAAAAAGCTGTCAGTCGCCCACGCCGATAAGGAACCGGCTTATTTCTTCGGGCGGAATATTATATCTTATACCCTCAATAATGTGGGTAAGATTTTCTGCTTCATTCTCCGCGAGCGCGACATAACTCATCATCACGACGCTCGGGAAGGTTGAAAACCGCACAAGCCCTTTCGCGCGGTCATATCTGAGCTTTGCACTCACCTGCTCGACAGATTTGTCACCCCGCTCGGCAAACGCGGCATACGCCGTGCCTTTGAGCGTTTGGAGAGCCTTTTCGGCATCCGGCGCTTCCATAAATCCTGTCAGCGCTTTCTCATCGAGCGTTCCGCCGGGCATCAGCATCGTGGTGAGCACGCTCTGCGGCATATTGGTAAGCCTCTTGAGCCTGTAGAGCGAGACTATATTCTCGGCATCCGTATCGAACGCGTGCATCGCGTCAAGCTCCTTGCGTTCCTTGCCCTTGTAGTTCTTTTTGATGAGCGCCTCCGCCTGCGAGTGGAGATATTTGTTGAGCGCCAGCTCCATGGCGAAATAATCGGGTCTGCCGTCGGAACCGACAGAGGCAAACGGGGCAAGAACCGCTTTATACGGTGAGCCCTCGACTGCCGCCAAAAGCAGATCAACATTTGTCGCGGTCTCAAGCGCTGCGGCGTTGAGCTCCGAGTGGCGCACGAAGAAGTCGGGCACTTTGGCGAGGTTCTTCTCCGGGTGGCGGCTGTTGAGATAGCGCACCGAATGGAGCAGCATATCAACATCGCTCAGCGTCACGAAATATTTATAAAAGCCATCGCCGATGGATTTTTCATATCTGCAGAGGGAAGCGAAGTTGTTTGAAAGATGCTCCCTGAGCAGTATTTCTATCTGCCAGCGTCTGAGCGAGCCCATTGTCACGCCCTCGAACGCGTCAGCATAGGCGGTGTGAGCCTTCAGATAAGCCGCCGCCTCGTTGACGGAACGGCAGGCGAGCAGATCGGTGTAGTTCTGCGCGGTCAGGCGTTTGCCGTACATAGCACGAGCCTTTGCGAGCACTGCGTTTGCGGCGGACGAAACTGTCATACGGCACACTTCCTTTCAAAAGAATCTGATCAGTCGGCGTTCACGGCTCTGTCGGCGAGCTCCTGCGCCCATTTTTCGCGGTTAGCCTTGCTCTGCTCGTCGAGAGTATCGGAGACTGCCTGAGCCTTCTTCTCTATCTCGTCGAGAGCCGCTTTCAGCCTTGCGTCATATTCGGATGCGGTCTTTGCTATCTCGCTGTCGGTGCGCTCCTGCTCCTCAGCTTGAATCTTCTTCGCCTGCTCGGCAAGCTCGGAATCCGCCTTGTCGAAGAACTCCTGTTCCTCCATGGTGCGCTTTCGCGCGCGCTTGTCCATATCGACTATCGTTTTAATGATGCTTTCCATAACTGCACCTCTTTTGCGCTGTTTTGGTATACATTTCCGATATACCTATTATATATACTATTTCTGCTTCTTTCAGCTACTAAATTATATCACCAACATAGCAAAAGACAATATGCAAAAATAATAAACAATCTTCATTTTTCAAATTATTTTTGTACCGCGATACAAAAATTTAACAAAGATATCAAAGTTATAAGAAAAAGTGCTTTCAAAGCACAGAGCACCCCTCCGGAAAAAGCCAGAGAAGTGCCGCAGTTTACTTTTTGATGTTATCCTCGATGAGGATTCTTATCTTCTCGGCGATGAGCGCACCGAGAGCGAAAGAATGGGAATGATAGAACTTCATGAACTTCTGACCCGCTTCGGTCTTGAAGACCCAGAGCACCCAGCTGGGGACAGGCTTATCTATTCTGCCCTTGTACTGAAGCTCGAACGGCTGAGAATAGGTCACGCCGCCGCTGCCCTTCATCTGGAAGCGGATATAGCAGCCGAGATCCTTTTCATAGTCGTTGAGGTCTATGGTGTTGCCCGTGGCGATAACTTTGCCGTCGGCTATCCACTCGATGACCCGGCAGTCGCGGGTAGGATCGGTGGCAACGGTTATCGTGTTCGCTTTTTGGTCGACTTTGATATCGGTCACGAGCGGCACATTGCCGTCGCCGTCAAAGTCGCCGACTCCGTCGGTGGTCTTGTAATATTTGCTCGCGGCAAAGAAGTTGCCGTCTTTCATCGCTTTTTTGACATTCGCTTCGTTGTTCTCGGGCAGGACGAAGAACTCGAAAGATCTGCCGACCTCGTTAAGCTTTTCGGAATCGTCATCGGCAAAAGCCCAGATATTTCTGCCCTTGGGGATAACGACCTGAAGCAGCTCATCCCAAAGCTCGCGGTCGCCGCGGGTGACTCTGTCGGTGTTGTTGACTATCTCCATGCCGAGGCAGCTCGGGCAGTCGATGAATATGCCCGCGAAATAGGCTATGTAGACGTTCCAGTGCGAGCGGTGCGGGAATCTGCCGGAATCGACCCAGTCGCCGACATGGTTGAGCACGGAATAGCCGCCCGCCTTTTCGATTTCAACGGGAGCGGTTCTGTAGTCGTTTTCGATTCCCCACTCTCCCTGTCCGTAGGTGGTGAAATATCCGTTGACATGAGTCTTCGAGATAACAGCCATATTGCATTCGATTCCGCCGCGGATATCGGTCATGCCTCTGCCGCCGCGGTCAAGTCCCTTTGTGATGCGCTCGTAGTTTTCTTCGCTCATCGGGTAGACTTTTCTGAACTTGTTGAAAATTCCGTTCGTCTCTCGCTCACTCGTCCAGCCGTTTGTGATAACGCCGTGGTCGGTCATCGCAAGGATATCATAGTCCGCCTTATAATATTCCTCGACCATCTCGTCGAGCGTCGGGTCACCGTCGCTCGCGTCGCAGTGTGCGTGGAGGTTTGCTTTATAAGTTTTCCATGTGCTCCAGTCGACCTGCTCATAGGGGCTGATTATCGTATAATCCGTCTCTTTCGAACCGAACGCGAACGCCGCCGGGAAAGCGGTGAACAGCATCACGACAACCAGCGCAGCCGACAGAACGCGCTTGAAGTTCTTCTTCATTTATATATTCTCCTTAAATCAATATGCGTCGAAGAAATGATCGAAAACATTGTAGCCGAGGAAGAAATACTTGAACGCCCAGACAATGGGATTGAACTTGAAATAAGTCCAGTCGAGCACTGTAACTGTGGCGCGCAGGGCGGTCGAGAGATCGTGGGTTCTCGGAACTCTGACCTTGCCGAAGTCCTCGCCGTTTCTTCTGATAACGAAGGGCTGCGAATAGCAGATGCCGTTGTCGCCCGTGATATAGAATCTGACATAGAGATATGGCGTGTCGAGCAGATCGTCCGCGCGGAGATCGAGGGTCGCCTTGCCGCTGTCTATATCCGTCTCGCGCTTGATAACATTGCAGTTCGAGACCCAGGTTATCGCATTGAAGTTCGTGCCCTCGATGCTTATCGTGTCGTTTTCGTCGTCGACGGTCACTCGGGTGACGAGCGGAGTGTCATCGCGCAGATAAGCCTCGGTGTCATAGACCTTATCCTCGTCGAAGCCGGGCATCTCTTCCATGCCGTTGAGCTCAACACCGTTTGAATAGTGGGAGACTGCGAAGCACCAGCCGTTCTCCATGCCCTTGCGGACATTCTCGTTTGTCAGTTCCGGCAGAACCATCATGGTGTAGGCATCGTTTATCGAGCGGACATCGTGAGAATCGGAGAAAGCGAAGCCCCATGGGACGACGTTATTGGGTATGGTCTTCTGGAGTATCTGATCGTAAAGTATACGGTCGCAGCGGGTGTGCGCGTCGGTGGCACTGTTGATGCCCATGCCGACGCTCGAGCCCTTGTTGTCGAGGAAGATGCGCGCAAATTTATTGGCATAATAATCGTCTATCTTCTGACCGACATGGTCTTTGCTGTCCTTTTCGGGATAGACATACTCGCCGACATGGGAGAGCATGGATATTCCGCCCTTGCGTCGCACGCCCTTCGACGGAGTCTCATAGTCGCCGTAAACGCCGGCGAGACCCTGACCGTAGTCGGCATAGTAGCCGGTCAGATGGCAGTCGCACTTCGGGGTCGCCATATTGAGCTCTATGCCCTGCGGGACATCGAGCATACCGTTGTTATGCGTTCTCGTCTGTGATGCGGCGGTACCGGTCGTATAGGCCTTGTACTCCTCATCGGTCAGCGGATAAATGGGCGCGAGCTTCGTGCGCTCATATTTGACGAGTCTTATCAGCGGCACGAGCTGCGGCTTCTGATCCCAGCCCTTGTTTATCGTGCCGTGGTCTGTGAGCGCGAGGATATCGTAGTTGAGGTCATAGTGTCTCTCAACGACTTCGTGGATCGGCAGATATCCGTCGCTCGCGTTGCTCTGAGTGTGCAGCTGAGCCTTATATATTCCCCAGCTGTCCCAATCGACATCCGCATAAGGGTCTGTTATCTCGTAGCTTATCTCCGCAGGAGACACCTCGTTCTCCTGTGCAAAGGCACAGAACGCGAGCGAAGGCACCGCAACAAGTAAGCAGAGCAGCAGCGACAGGGTGCGTTTGAACATTGTCATTCCTCCGTATGTTAATTTTTTATTCTGTAACATAGTTTAAAACATTCGGCAAATTAAGTCAACAAAGTTAACATAAATTTCGCAGCAAAATATAATTTTTTATATATTTTTTAGTCACGCTTTTCAAATTTTCCCCATGTGTTTGTTCAAATTGACATTTTTCGGTGAATTTTCGTTGACAAGTTTTGCATATTTTGATATACTCAATTTGAGATTGACCGAACGGAATTATTCCGTGAAGTCTTCTCAGGGAAAGAAAAAAGAAAAGTCAAAAAAAGAAAGGAAAAGACAATGAAAAGAAAACTTATCTCCGCCGTTGCGCTCATCATGTGCGCGATAATGTTCCTCTTCTGCGGCTGCAAGTCGAAGAAGAACGGAGACGACACAACTGCCCCCTCCGAGAGCGGCGCATCAGTCGATGTCGCCATTGACGAGAGCACCGAGCCCTCGTCCGAAGAGACGACCGAGCCCGAGAAGAAAGAGCCCGCTGCCGATGCCATCAAAAAGGTTACGGACAGCACGAAGAAGCCCGGCAAAGTCAACACCACCACTCCCTCGGTCAAAAAGCCCGAGTGGAAAAAGGCCGGCAAATACACCTGCGGTAAGAACCTCGCGGCAGGCGAATACTATGTAGTTCCCAATTCAAAGAAATGCTCGCTTATGCTTACCGACGGCAAAGACGGCGAGCTTGAATTTGATATTCTTCCCTGCGGACTGTTCGTCACCATGAAAGCCGGATATACTCTTGAAGTCAAGAACGGCAAATTCATCCTCGCCTCCGAAGTCAATAAGATGGGCGCCACAAACGGTAAATACAAGCTCGGCTCCTACAGAGTCGGCGTTGACATCCCCGCAGGCATAACCACTCTCGGTTCATCCGAAGGCTCGTTCTTCACCGTTTTCTCATCAAGCGATTATTTTGACGAGGACGCAACGGCAATCATGTTCGCCGAGGATTATCCCGTTTATTACAACCTTGAAAAGGGTCAGCGCGTCCTGTTCATGGAAGACACTTCCCTCGGAGTAAAAATCCCCGGTGCAAACAGCGACGGCAGCTACAACTCCGGAATGTACAAGGTCGGCAAGGACATAAAGCCCGGCAAGTACACCCTCGTTCCCACGGATTCCGAAAACGGATACATGGTCTATTACGATCTGAGATATATCGAGCTCTCCATCAAGGACTACAAAGAGAATGTTAAGGCAGGCACTGTGATCACGCTCGAGAATGGCACCTATTTCCGCGGCAGCGGCTTAAAGCTTGTTCCGTATGTCGAGCCCGGCACAACCGCCGCTCCTGAGACTACAACGGATGCTCCCGAAACAACCACAAAAACTCCTGAGACGACCACAAAAACTCCCGACACCACAACCACTACAGCTCAGGGAACTCCTTCCGAAAGCTAAATAACAAACCAACCGATTGAAGAGTCGCAGAGATGCGGCTCTTCCTTTTTTTGCCTTTTTTGCCCGTGTTGACTTGAATGTTCAGGTTTGGTATAATGGACAAAACGGGTAAGCCCGCAATAATCCTCACGAAAGGGAAAAAAGATGAAAAAGCTTATATCTATTATTCTCTGCATGGCTATGCTCGCCGGTGTTCTGGCGTTTGCAGGGTGCAAGAACAATAAGGACAATCAGGACACAACAGCCGCCTCGACGGGCATCGACGCTGTCGACGCCGCCGACACAACCGAGCCCTCTGCGGACAGCACCGCAGCTGAAAGCTCCACCGCAAAAGAGACAAAGCCCTCGGGCAGACCGACTCAGACTGTCCCCGCCGCGGCAACGACTGAAGCGCAGGTTGTCACTCTCCCGACCAACTCGACCAAAAAGCCCGACAACGGCAGCTCCACCGGCTGGAACGGCGCGGGCAACTACAAATGCGGAAGCGGAAGCGGCAAGCTCGCCCCCGGCGAATATTATATTGTCAAGACTTCTTCAAACTACTCCGCCCTCCTCTGGGACGGCAAGAAAAAAGATGACAAAGGGCAGCCCCTCGCCTATGATATAACGATAGACGGCACGCATACGCTCGTTACTCTTGAAAGCGGCTACGAGCTCTACATCAGCGGCTGCAAGTTCATCAACACCGTCAGCGAGCATCCCAAGGCGGTCAACGGCAAATATGCCCCCGGCACATACAAGATAGGCAGGGATATTCAGAAGGGCGAATACATAATCAAGAAAGCCTCCGGCGCATACGGCGGACTCAGCTTCAAAAAGAGCGTTGACCCCTATGTTCAGAATGTTGCAAGCGATTTCAAGATGGTCGATGTCTCTGTCTATTATACGCTGTCAAAGGACGGATATGTCCACATCACAGGCTGTGAGCTCTATGACGCAGCTTCGCACGACATGGCTTCGATAGGCTGCGACGGCACGACTCCCGCAATGTACAAGGTCGGCAAAGATATAAAGGCCGGCACATATACAATAACCCCGGACGGCAGCGGAAAAAGCTACTACGCGGTCTACAAAAACTCAACGGATGCCACAGACTCCGCGAGAATCGCTGAAACGCGCATAACCAAGGCTACAAATGTCGCTGTCAGCGACGGCGAATACATCTGGTTCTACAGGGCTTCGATGAAATACTGCCAGAATCCGAACTCGGGACTCGATTTTGACGCTACGGCAGCTTCGGAATAAGCAGATATTTTAATCAATTGAAAAGCGAAAGGACATCGTGGCAAACCTCGATGTCCTTTTATTATTTTATTTGGAGATAAATTATGCTCAGATTTGTTTTCCCGACCGAGGACAGTCGGCAAGATGTGCAGTCATTTTACAATGAGTTTAAATCGGACGGCGGCACCTGCATAGGCTACGGCGGATACAAAAATTTTGACCGCTGGCTCGCCGGAATGAATAACAGAATAAGCGGCAAAAATCTTCCCGCCGGATATGTCCGCGAGAATTTCTATCTCTGCTACGACGGAGACGACATGGTCGGCGTATTCAACCTCAAGTTCGAGCTGACCGAGTTCCTGCTGAACTTCGGCGGGCACATCGGATATGCGGTCAAGCCGTCGCGCAGAAACAGGGGCTGCGCCTCGCAGATGCTGAAGCAAGGGCTCGACATCGCCCGCGAACTCGGATTCGTGCGCGTGCTGTGTGTCTGCGACGAGGACAACATCGCCTCGGAGCGCGTGATAATAAAAAACGGCGGAATATTCGAGAACAGGCTGTATGACGATGAAGAAAAAGTTTTTGTAAAAAGATATTGGATAGATTTATAATATAGGCGAAAATCACGCTGATAAGATTTGTGTTTAATATAAATCATCACAATACATTTGCACAAAACAGAATCCTGCCCACGAAAAGCCATGGGCAGGATTCGTCTTATAAAAAATCCCCGCGCCTTTCGGTGCGGGGAAAATTTTATCTGATATAGGGCAGCGGGTTTACTGTGCTGCCGTTTATGATTATCTCGAAGTGAAGATGCGGGCCTGTCGCGTTGCCAGTTCTGCCGACTCGCGCTATCGCCTGTCCTGCGCTGACATGCTGTCCGACGCTGACAGATATAGAGCCTGCGAGGCAGTGGGCGTATCTTGTCTTGACTCCGCCGCCGTGGTTGATGACGACGCAGTGTCCGTAGCCGGAATTGCTTCGGCGCACGCTCTCGACTGTACCGTCGAGTGATGCGACTATGACCGCTCCGGTCGAACCGCCGCCGGGAAGAGTGAGGTCGACACCGGTGTGGAAATCTCTGTAACCGCGCAGGGTTCTCCAGCCGTAAGGCGAGCTGACGAATGTACACGCGGGTGCAGGCCATACAAAGCCGCGTCCGGAAACCTTGACATTATATCCGCCGCTGACGCGAGTCGACTTCGTGCCGATAAGCTTCTTTTCGGTCACGGGCTCTTTAGTCCTGACGCGTGAGACCTCCTGCGAAGTGACGCGCTGACCGTCGATATATGTTACAAGCTCGGTTATCGTATCTTCGCCCTTTTCGCCCTTGCGGGTGACACGGGTAGTACCCTTAAACATCGAAGCATCGTTGGTCTTTTCGACATCATAATCAACCTCGACCGTTCTTGTCTCGGTTCTCATAACCTTGACGCGGACATAGTTGACCTCGTTCGAGACCACTATCTGATCGCCTGTATGAATATACTCGCCCATATCGGGGTTGAGCGCCATGAGCTGCTTTTCGGTCAGCCCGTTCGCGACCGCTATGCCGTATATAGTATCGCCGTCCTTGACGGTGTAGGTCTTTTTCGCCTGCTTAGTCTGCTCAAGCTGCTTTTTGAGCTTCGATGCGTCCCACATGGTCTTCGGGTCGTCAGGATAAAGTCCCTGGACATACTCGACCTTCTCGACAAAATCGACAAAGCTGTTGCTGTCGGTAACCTTGTGCTTTTCGAGTATAGCATTGAACACGCTCGCTGCATCCGTCTCGTTCTTGACGGAGCAGATAAATTCATCGTCGATATAAATTCCGCAGGCATTTGTGACATTACTCTCGAAATTTTCGATTATTCTGTCGCAGAGTATCGAAGAATCGACAAGCTTGTTGACGCTGACAAGTGAAAGCTCATATGTCGGATCATCAAGCTTGGCGGAAGAATCCGTCTTTGTAGTCGTCATTCTCGCCTTTGCGGCGCTCTGAGCCTCGTTATACACCGACTCGTCGGAGATATAGCCGAGCTCCTTGTTGTCGTAGCTGACCTTGAGCGCGAACGTGACACTGCTCCAATAGTTGACGGTCAGCACGAAAGCGAGCACTGCGGCAACGGGCAGAGCGAAGTTCGCTATGGTCTTGAACATCTGCGTATGGGTGGTGAAAGCCTTCTTCACATAGTGCCCGAGTATCGGGAACAGTGTTTTCGGCTTATGGCGGCTCTGCCTGAGATAATTCATAGCCGAGCGCACATCGCGCCTGAAGTCCTTGACCTGCTCAACGAATGTATGAGAAATGATGTGGATAAACTTCTTGAATCCGAGCCAGAGAAAACGGAAGACATATCTGAAAAAGCCGACGATATTTCTGCCGAGCTTCTTAGGCTTCGCGAGCATCTTTTTAAAAGTTGTGCCGGTTGCGAGTCCGAGCGCCGCGATATAAGAATAAAGTACGGCTCCGGCATCGCCCTTATGAGCCTTTTCTTTCTTTTTCGCGGGCTTGTCTTCGGCAGTTTCCTGCACTTCGGGCTGCGCCGCAGAATCGGCATCCGAAACTATTTCGTCCGCCTCTATCATCACGTTTTCGTCAACGGACTCTTCTTCGTCAGCGACACCGCCCGCTTTTTTCATCGCGGCTCTGGTGCGCTTGTCGAGAGTTTTCTCATATGTTGCGAGGATATCGTCATAATCGCTGTCGACATCTATCTTCTCAAAAAGCTCCGAATACTTTGCAGTTTCATTTATTCTGTTTTTAAGCTCGTTCCCGTCCTTTGCGGGCGACTCTGAGCTGTGCAAATCAGGATTGGCAATATTGCCCTTTTTCTTTCCCGACATTGCTTCGCCCCCTTAAAAATATTACAAAATGATTACAAATATTATAACGCCGCCGAGCAATTATTACAAGTCTTTTTGAGAAATATATTGTTAACAATGCTTGGATAGTGCAACACATGACGCATTTTTTGAGATAGAAAAATGAGCCGCCGAAAAGGCAGCTCATTATCTCTCATAGGATGATTATTTCTTGTCCTCTGTCATGTTGAAACGCTTCTTGAAGCGGTCAACGCGTCCGCCGGTATCGACGAGCTTCTGCTTGCCGGTGAAGAACGGATGGCACTTTGAGCAAATATCGACACGAAGATCCTGCTTGGTGGAAGAAGTCTTGATGACCTCGCCGCAAGCGCAACGGACCTCAGTGGGCTCGTACTTAGGATGGATTCCTTCCTTCATTATTGTCACCTCTTTCGGATTATCTGCATATAACTTTGTCTTTAAGCTTAGCAAACGAAATTTTAGCATACACGGGGCAAAAATGCAAGCCCTTTTTTCATATTTTTTAAACTGTTCCGACTTTAACGGTCGAATTCATGAAAAATGAGTACAAAAGCGTCTCTTTGACGGGCATTCCGAGTGCCTGCGAGAGTGCCTCGCGGTATATCCCGAGCTGAGCCGAATATCGGTCGAGCAGAGCCTCGGCGTCAACGCCCGTGTCGGTTTTATAATCGACAATGACGAGTTTTCCGTCCTCGACGAACACGCAGTCTGCAATGCCCTGAACGACGATTTTTTCTTCCGCCGCTTCGCCCGTCAGCTCAGGATAAAAGAACTTTGCCGGGAAGAGCGCCGCAAATTTTTTCTCGCGCATGACGTTATCGGAGGCGAAGATTCTCTCGGCAAGCGACGACATAAAGAACCGTTTAGCCGCGCCGATATTCACAGCCTTGCCCTCATCCTCCGAGAGGAAGCCGCCATCAACGAGCCGCGCGAGTTCGGATTCAATGTCGGCGCGCGCCGCAGCGTAGTCCGAAAACTGCATGAATTTGTGCGTAGCCGTGCCGCGCTGAGCCGGGGTCAGTCCGCCCGAGCTCATGAACGCCGGGCACGACGAGGCGAAATATTCGCGGTTTATGCCGCGCTCCGAGCCGTCCGAAGCGGCGCGCTTCGCGGACACAGACGAGAGCACCGAGCGCGGGTCGGAATAATCGAGTCGTTCGCAAACTTCGTCGAAGAATACGGGCTTTGCGGCTATCTTTTGCTCATTTGCGGATTCGGTCATGAAGCTTTCCGAATCGCTGACGACAACTTTGAGCTTGAATCTGTCTTTTTCGGGCAGAAATATCGGGACATCTACGCCGGAAAGCTTTCTCAGCTCATCCGCGGCGGGATGGCGCATGAGCGCCGTGAGCACAAGATCTGAGAAGTTGTTCATTCTGAGCACGGCGAACGGGTTCGCCCGCTCCCCTATTCCGCATTCGACGGCAACCTTCGCGAGTCCCTTTTCGGGATTCGGGACGGATGTTACCATAACGAGATTTTCTTTTGCTCTCGTCAGCGCGACATAGAGCACGCGCATCTCCTCGCTGCGTCCCATGCGTTCGGAAGTTATGACTGCGGCGCGGCGCGAAGCGGTGTCATAAACGCTGATTCCGTCCTCTGTGCGTCTCTTCATACCGAGCCCTGCAGACGAGCTTATGAGCACTGATTCGGTATTGTCCCGCTCGTTGAACACATGCTGCATATCGGCGAGAATACATATCGGGAATTCGAGTCCCTTGCTCTGATGGACGGTCATTATGCGAACAATATCCGCATTTTCGGACGGTCGCGCGGCGGTTGCCAAATCTCCGCTCGTACGCGCGACCTTATCTATAAATCTTATAAATCCGCTGAGTCCGAGGTTCCCCGCCGCCTCGTATTTTTCGGCATAATCGCACAGCAGACCGATATTGAGCCTGCGGCGCTCGCCGTCCGGCATCGCGCCGGCGATAGCGTCGAAGCCCGTCTCCTCGCACACTCTGCGGACGAGCTCGCCCGCGCTCAGGGTCAGCGACAGTCTGCGCAGGGATTCGATCTTTTTGAGGAATGCCGCCGTTTTTTCGTCGCCCTCGTCAGCCGACGCGGCGACGCTGCGATAGAGCGGCTCGGTCTCGCCCGTCTCCAGGCGTTCTTTCGCCGAGGCGCGTATATCCGCAAGTTCGCCCGCGCTGAAGCCGAAGAGCGGAGAGAGCATGACAGCCGCGAGCGGTATATCCTGCACGGGATTGTCGAGCACGCGCAGGAGCGAGAGTATAAAGCTTATCTCGGCGGCCTCAAAGAATCCGCCGGTCTCCGGGGAGAAAACCGGTATGCCGCGCTCAGAGAGCGCGTTGGCATAAATCGAAGAAACATTTTTTGCCGTGCGCAAAAGAATACAGAAGTCGCCGTAGGATGCGGGATGCAGAGCGCCGCCCTTTGTGACGAGCGTTTTTCCCTCTCTGACCGTACGGTCAATATATCTCGCAACATAGCGAGCCTGCGCTTCGAGCGTATCGGCTCTGTTGCCCTTGTCCGTCACGACATGCAGCTCACAGTCGGGGGTGTCGCGCTCGGGATATTTAGCGGCGGCGTTGAGTGCCTCGGAGTCGTCATATTCAAGCTCGCCCGCCTCCGTGCTCATCAGCTGGCGGAAGATATAGTTGACGCACGATGTAACTCCCACGCGGCTTCGGAAATTCGAGCCGAGGGTTATGCCCAAGGGGTATTTCCCACTCTCGAAGCTGTGTGTTGTGCTGCGGCGGCGCAGGAATATCTCCGGCATCGCCTGACGGAATCTGTATATGCTCTGCTTGACATCGCCGACGGTAAAAAGATTGTTCTCGTCGGCGGATATTGCCTTGAATATCATATCCTGCGCTTCGTTTATATCCTGATACTCGTCGACGAGTATCTCAACATAATGCGACGACAGCTCGCGCGCAAGGTCGGTTTTTATATATCCGCCGCTGCCGTCGGAAACCGCAAGCAAATTGAGCGCGCGGTGCAGGATATCAGAGAAATCGGCGGAGTTCATTTTATCTTTTTCGGCGGAATACTCCCTGCCGAACTGCTTGACGAGTTCGATAAGCTTCGTCACGGGGCCGCGCATCAGGCGCACATCTTCAGAATGTTCTCCGGACGAGACGCACATAATATTAGGTACTCTTTTCAACAGATCCTTGAGCTTTTTGCGGGCGGTCATGACCGCGTTTTTTGTCTCGCTCTCATAGCCCTTCGGCACACGCCCGAGACCCGTATATTTGACTGTGTTAAATGCTTCGAGAGCCTCGTCCCAGTCTCTGTTGACTTTTTCGCGAAGCTCGGCGTACATATTTATATCGCTCTGCACCGCCGCGCCGTAGGCGTCCGCGACAATAGAATCAGACTCCATGGCGGCCATCATATCATTGCTTGATGATACGCAGTAGTCGAGCATATCGCAGACATATTTTTTAATTATACCGCCCCAGCAGCTCTTGTTGATATCGGGCTGGGAATACTCCTCGATAAGCGAGTCGAGCCACAAATCAGGGAACGGATAAGCTGTCGAGATATCATACATTTTGATTATCAGCTTCGCGAAATCCTCGTCGCTGCTGCCGGAGGACATCATGTCGCTGAGTCCCGAAAAGCTGCCGTCCGAATCCTCTTCGTATGCCCGCTCGAGCATTGCCTCGCAGACGTCGTTTTTCATTATGACCGCCGTCTCGTTGTCGAGCAGCGAATAGTCCGGGGATATGCCGAGCGCGTGGAAATTCTCGCGCACAAGGTCGTTGCAGAAGCTGTCGATAGTGCATATCTTCGCAAACGGCAAGAGCATATACTGGCGGCGAAGATGCCTGTCCGTCGGGTCCTCCGAGAGGCGTTTGAGTATCGCCGCGCCTATCTTCTCGCGCATCTGCGCGGTGGCGGCGCGGGTGAAGGTAACTATCAGCAGATCCTCCGCCGAGCAGGGGTTATCTTCGTCCGTCAGGCGGCGGATAACGCGCTCGACGAGCACCGCTGTCTTGCCCGAACCTGCCGCAGCGCTGACAAGCACGGAACCTTTACAGCACTCTATCGCGTGCTGCTGATCAGTCGTCCACTTGACTCCCATTCTTCATCCCCCTCTCCGAGTTTTCGGTTATCGTCCAATTCTCTTGCAGGCATACTATTCTCATGCGTGCAGATGTTCCAATATTCGCATTTCGAGCAGATTTCCTTGTAGTTTTTGCCCTGCGCCGGGAGCGCGGAAATCGAGCCGCGATGCAGCTCTTCGCCCATGTTTACAAGGTTTTCGTCAACTGTGTCCCAAAGCTTTGACAGCTCTCTGAGGTCGAGGGTCTTGCCCTTTATGTTGCCGTCCTTATCAATTCTTGCCGGGATATACACACCGTCGCCGTCATGCTCCATGGCGACTATGACATCGGCGTTTTCGAGCACGAAGCCCTGCATTTTTTTGTCGTTCGGATTGCCCTGTTTGCTGAGGTCTTTGCCTCTCTCGGCTGTAAAGGCAGATGCCTTTGCAGGCATATATAGCACCCCTGCGGGAATTGCATCGCCGTAGCGAGCCTTTCCGTTGCTCACGAGTGTGAAAAGATATATAAGCATCTGCATATTGAGTCCGTTGAGCACATCGGAAATGTCAAAGGGCTTGCCCGACGACTTGTAATCTATGACTCTGACATACGGCTCTCCGTCTATCTCTGCGAGATCGACTCTGTCCACCTTGCCGGAAATATTTATGTGTCCGCCGGAGGGTATTTTCAGATCATACGGCTTTATCGTGCCGTTATGCGATATATCAAGTTCAAGATCGATCGGGCGGAATTCGCAGTTTTTGAACTCGTCCGCAAGCCGCGCCGCGACCGCATCTATGCTGCGCGCGAGGCGTTCATAGAGATAGAGGAATCTCTTTGACCTCTGCGAGCGGTCGAGGAAGCGTTCGAGATAAGAGTCCAGATATCCGCGTATTTTTTCATAGCGTTCATCGGGATCGAGCTCGGAGAGCTCCTGCGCGCTGAATTCGCTGAGCAGCTGTTCGAGCACAAAATGTATAACCGTGCCTTTCTGAAGCGGGTCGAAGGTCGCGCTCTTGTTCTCCTGAAGCTTCAGGCCGTAGCGGCAATAGTAAGAAAACGGGCAGCGGTAATATGTCTCAGCCCGTGAGGGCGAGATATTCATGTTCATGCCGAAAAGGCGCGTCGCCGTCTCGCGGCTGTCTATCTTGAAGGTTCTCCCCTCTGCCGCGCTGTCGAGCGACGCGAGTCTGCCGGAATAATCGGCATCTTTTTCAAAATATTTTCTCAGCGATTCATAGAGCTCGCCGCCGTTTCGCATCAGCGCTGCCGTCAGCTCAAACGCGGGCTTCTTGCCCTCGACAAGGTCGATTTTGTCCGCCGTGAGCGTGTCGGTCTGATGCACCTGCGGGAAATGCTCGCGGATGAAAGTGATTATCTCCGACTCGCTGAGTTCTTCGCCCTGCGCGCTCTTCGAAGAATAACTGACTATCAGCGTCTCTTTTGCGCAGCAGCACGCGGTATAAGCGATAAATCGCTCTTCGGCAACTCTGTCCTCACCGTATATCGCGGTCTCTATGCCCGCCTGCGCGAGGCGTTCGCGCTCGCCGGCGTTGAGCATACCGCCCTGAACGGGATTGAGCGGCAGTTTTCCCGCATTCGCGCCGAGGACGAACACCGCCTTTGGCGCGATGGGTCTTATTCTCTGCGCCGAGCCTATTGTAACCTCTTCGAGGGAATGGGGTATCTCGCCGAGGGTAACGGTGGAGAGCATGAGATCGAAAAGTCTCGAAAAGCGCGAGGCTTTTACCGGGGTCTTGCCGAGCGTCTGCGCCGCGACATCGAGCAGAGAGCAGAGGGTGTCCCAGAGCCGCTCCGTCTCGAGAGCGAGCACATTTTCGCCCGAATCCTCGAGATAAATCGCGAGGTCTTTGAGTCTCTGCGCCGTGTCGAGCTCGCACAGCAGCTCGAACACAGCCTTTGCGCAGCCCTCGCCGTCGTTATCTTTGAGCTTGCCTCTGAACTTTGCAAACGGTTCGACCGCCTTTTCGCGCAGGGCGTTCAGCCTCTTAAGCTCCGCCGCAGCGTTTTCGGTCATTTCACCGAACCCGTCGGGGCTCGACTCCCATTTTTTCAGCCAGCCCGAGCCGTTTATCTGCCAGAGATAAGTGTAGTTTTCAATGTCCGATATCTCGTCCGCCGCAAGCGGGCAGAGTCCGGTTTTCAAAGCGCGCAGGACGCTGTCGGTGTCGAAGCCCGTGTCGGCTATTTTCAGCGCGGCACGAACGAGCGTCATCAGCGGCTGATTTATAACAGGTTGGCGTCTGTCCTCGAACACGGGTACGCCGCATTTTGCAAGCGCGGTCAGCATCGGGCGGATATACGAAGTTTCGTCGCGCACGATAACTGCGATATCTCGGCTTCGGTATTCGCCTGTTCTGAGCATTCGTTTTATATGCGCCGCGGCATAGGCACACTCGCTGCGGATATCGGGCGACGCGACTATAGATATGCTGTCGCACGCGTCGGGGAACACATCCGCCTCGGGGCTCAGAAAGTCACTTGAGAATGCATCGAGCGCGGGATCGCCGTTCGGTTCATTGATAACAACAGGCTTTGCACACGGCACGCCGACGCTGTTCGCGAGCTTAATGAGCTTCTTTGCGGTATTTTTTGTATGGTAGAATATATCGTCGCTGTCCCGCTCGACAAGGTCGGGCGCAGTCAGCGCGGCATAAACATCGTCCGCCTGGGTGAGTATCTTGCCGATAACTCCGAACTCCTGCGCAGTGAAGCCGCGGAAGGAGTCGAAGAACACCGTTTTATTTTTAAAATACCCGCTTTCGAGAATTTTGTCTTTGAGGCGAGTCAGAATGCGGCTGTCGTCAAGCCATCCTTCGGAGACGAAAGAATCGTAGACCGAGAAAACGAGCGAAATATCGGCGAGCTTGCTTTTCAGCAGCCCGTCCTCCATGTTGTTCATGGCGGCGGTCATATCCTCGGGGGATATCGCGCACTGGCAGAATTCCTCGTTGAGGCTTAGCAGCTCGCGCACGACTGCGGGGCTGTCCGCGCTGCGGGAATAGACATTCAGTTTATCGGCGCACTGTTCGAGGGCGCGGCTCATCAGAAGTATTTTTCCCGCTTCATTGAGGCGCTTGCCCTTGTCCCAGCCGACAGCGTTAAACACGGTATTCGCAAGGCGCGTGAAGCTCAGCACTTCGACGCGCTGGGCATCAGCCGTTCCGAGGCGTTCGAGCACTATGCGCTCGGCGGCAAAGGAATACTGTTCGGGCACTATCAGCACAGCCTCGCCGCCCGAAGAAGCGATCGAAGCCGCCGTATCATAGAGATATCCTGCGGTGCCGCCCACCGAGGGCGAAAGTATCAGTCGCAGCATTTCAAACCTCCGTCAGAAAGATTTCACACAAAGATTATATCACATCCGCGGAAATTTGCTATACCATATTTGGGACATTGATATTGTATATCCAAAAACTCTCTGATATAATAACATCAAAATGACTTATAAGGCGGTGCGCAGTATGAGAATATCAACACAGACAGACATTATTTTTCCGGCTTTCGGCATTGACGAGGGCATGAAAATATTCAAAGAGGCGGGCTTCGACGCGCTCGATTTTTCGATGTTCTATATGAACAGCTCGTTTGAGAGCGTGCTCGGCAACATGAGCGAGGATGAGCTTGTCAATAAGCTTTTGGAGTCGAGTGAGAAATATTCGCTCCCGTTCAATCAGGCTCATGCGCCGTTCCCGAGCTACCGATTCGGCAACGAGGAATACAATAATTTTGTCTACGAAAAGCTGAAGCTCTCTATCCGCATTGCGGGCAAAATAGGAGCGAGTCAGATAATCGTCCACCCAACCGCCTGCCCGGACGGCGTGGATCAGAAGCAGTTCAACATCGATTTCTATAATTCACTCAAGCCCCTTTGCGAGGAGTTCGGGATAAAAATAGCTCTCGAGAATATGTTCGGCCACGACGACCGCCGCCATGTCATGCTCGCAAATGTTTGCAGCTACGGCGAACAGCTCGCCGAATACTATGATGCGCTCGACCCGAGATATTTCACCGTCTGCCTTGATCTCGGTCACAGCGGACTTGTCGGCGACGACGCGGAGCACGCGATAAGAGCGCTCGGTCACAGAAGGCTCACGGCGTTGCACGTCCACGACAACAACTATATGGAGGATCTGCATATGCCGCCCTTCACCTGCAAGCTCGACTGGAAAGCGATAGCGCAGGCGCTGCATGACATAAACTACACGGGTGACGTCACTCTCGAGGATGACGGCTTTATCTCGAAGCTGCCCAAGCGCGCCCTGATAAACGGCACACGCCTCGCTGCAGACCTCGCGTCCGAGCTGCGCGACATGATAGCTCTGTAATAATTATATTTAAAAGCCGCATTCACCCGGATGCGGCTTTTTCTTGCAATAACAAATAGAGTATGATATAGTTATATTTAATATACATATGCGTAAAACGCAACTGGAGGAATCATTTTGACTACCGGAAGTTGGGTGCAGATAGTATGCCTTGTTCTGCTCATACTGTTCTCGGCATTTTTCTCGGCATCCGAAACCGCTTTCACTTCCCTCAACAAGATAAGGCTCAAGACCATGGCTGACGACGGCAACAAAAAAGCCGCCAAGGCATACAAGATGGCGGAGAACTATGACAAGCTGCTCTCCACCGTACTTGTCGGAAACAATATTGTCAACATCACGGCATCATCCGTGGCGACGGTGCTTTTCATCAGGCTCATAAACGAGAGCAAAGGTCCGACGGTCTCGACGATAATAATGACCGTGCTCCTGCTCATCTTCGGCGAGGTTACGCCGAAGACGCTCGCCAAAGAGATGCCCGAAAAATACGCGATGTTCGCGACACCGTTCCTGAGGGCACTCACAGTTATATTAACCCCTGCCGTGGCGTTCTTCATGCTCTGGAAGAAGCTTCTGAGCAAGATCTTCAAATTCAAGAAGGACGACACGATAACCGGCGACGAGCTTTTGAATATCGTTGACGAAGCGGAGTCCGGCGGCGGACTCGACGAGGACGAGAGCGATCTTATCCGCTCGGCTATTTCATTTTACGAATGTCCCGTCGGCGATATCCTGACCCCGCGAGTCGATGTCATTGCCGTTTCAAAAGACGATAGCGTCGAAAAAATAGCCTCGGTGTTCAACGACTCCGGCTTCTCGCGCCTGCCGGTCTATTCGGACGACACAGATGATATAATCGGCTTCATTCACATCAGGGACTTCAACAAATATGTGCTCACGAAGAAACAGCCGATATCTTCGATAATAAAAAAGACCGTCTACATAGCAAAGCAGATGCAGATAAGCGAACTGCTCAAGCTCATGCAGCAGAAAAAGACGCACATGGCGGTTGTCGCGGACGAGTTCGGCGGCACGCTCGGCATAGTGACCATGGAGGACATTCTCGAAGAGCTTGTCGGCGAGATATGGGACGAAAACGACGAAGTTATTGAGGACTTCTCTCCCCAGCCCGACGGCACGGTAAAGGTTCTCGGCGGCGCGCAGCTCGACAAGATGTTTGAATATTTCGACATGGATGAGGACGAGGAGTCCGAATCCGTATCGGTCGGCGGCTGGGTGCTCGAACAGCTCGGCAAAATGGCTGAAGTCGGAGACACGTTTGAATACAAAAATCTTTCCGTCACCGTCACCGACGTTGAACAGCGCAGAGTTATAGAGATCTCAGTGAAGGTCGAAGAGCCGAAAGAAGAGAGCGAAGAAGACAAAGAGGACTAAAAAAATATATAAGAGAGCCGGATTTTTCCGACTCTCTTTTTTATTTGTTACATCGTACTTGCAAGACCGATAAGCAACGGCATGGTCACTATCGAAATGAAGCTGACTATTGCGACCGTTTGGGATGCAAGGCCGGTGTCTTTGTTGTACTTCGCCGCAAAGACGACCGTTATGTTTGCGGGCGGTGCGCTCGCCGCAATTATCATTGCGGTCAGCAGCGCTCCCGTGATGCCGCAGAGTCTGAAAACGCCGAGGCATATGAGCGGTATAACCGCGAGCTTTATCAGCGCGACGCAGAGTATCCGCCACTCTTTGAGCGCGGATTTTATCTTTGCGTTCGAGAGATATGTGCCGAAAATCAGCATCGCCACGGGTGTGTTGAGCGCGGCAAGATAGTCTATCGGCGCTTCTATGACATTGGGCAGTCTTATCTTCAGCAGATACAGCGGCAAGCCGATTATGAGCGATATCGTGCCCGGATTTATCAGGATGTTCTTGAAGTTGAACTTCGTCTTTTCGCCCGTCTCGGAGCGCGACATCAGCCAGATGCCGTGGGTGAACGAAAATAAGTGGAACATCATTATGACGACCGAGCCGTAGAACACGCCCTCGTCACCGAGCACGGCATAGGCGAGCGGCAGAGCCATATACCCGCAGTTGCCGTAGACGCTCGAATATTTGAATATTGCAGCTTTGCCTATCGGCGATTTGTTGAACACAACGGAGCTGACCGCCACGCCGATAATATGTATCGCGGCGCCGCAGGCAGCGGCTATCGCAAGGCGCGTCGCCGATTCGCGGCTGAACTCCATGGAGATAAACGACTGCACTATCTTTGCGGGAGTGATGATATAAAACATCAGATCCGTGCACAGGCGCGCAGCCTTCTCCGTGAAGAGCTTTGTCCTGTCGGCGATAAATCCGACCGCGACGAGAATATACAGTATCGCCACCTGCTCGGCGGCGATGAGAAAATTATCTAAAAACATCAGCTCTCTGTTTTCTCAGCCGTTTCGGCGGTCTCGGTGTTTTTCTCGCCGAATCCGACTCTGGTCAGGAGCAGAGCACAGATGAACACTGCCGCGCCGAGGTCGCACCACTCTATGGGCGACTGATTGCAGAGCAGATAGTCCCTGCCGACAAGGGTCATTATGAATCTCGGCAGGAAGCAAATCAGAGAGAACATCATTGCGGGCAGTCCGTAGCCGACGAGCTTCCAGTCGAAGCCATCGCCGCCGACCTTTGAGTTGAGCTGAGAAAACGCCATTAAGAATGCCATAAGGAACACGCACATAAACAGCTCATAGAGAAGATCGGAAACGTTGAGGAAATTTATCGTGCGCATAAATCTGTGCATGAGTCTGAAGATGCACCAGAGCACCGGGAACAGCGCCATGAGCTTTGACTCCGAGGCGTTTGACTTGCCCTTTAAGTGACCGTAGCCGAAGAGGACGAAGAACACCGCCGCAACAACGGCGCAGAAGCCCTCAAGTCCCCTTGAGATAAGCCCCGTTTTGAGATACTGAACCGACTCAGTGCCGTACATAAGCGCGGTGTCGGTAGCGGTCGCGAACACTGTCTTATACTGCGAAACAGCGTCGATCATCAGCGTCAGAGCGAACATGAACGCGGCTATCGCGAGCCCTGTCGAGCCGAATTTTTCGGTCGAATAAGATATCTTCTTTCTGCTCGCTATCGCAATTGCAAGAAACGCAACGACAGACACGGCAAGCAGGATATACGACAGCCAGATGCTCCAGTCACTGCCGCTGTAGAACCCTGTCGTGGGTTCAATCACTCCTGATGCATACTGATAGCAGCGCACCGGAATCAGCACCAAAAGAACTGCAGCAAGGGCTATCATCATAATTTTAAGCATTGAAACTTTTTTATCTTTCGGCATTGTATCAAGTCCTAAAAATTATTTTTGTCTGTTAGGCGTGCTCGTCGCTGGGGATATATCTGAGCTCGCCGGGATAATTATCGAGTCTGTCATCAAGTTTTACATAGTTGCGCTGGGCGCAGACGCTCTTATATGCCGGGCGGATTATTCTGCCGCCGGTCATCAGTTCTTCCATTCTGTGCGCCGACCAGCCTGCAACGCGGGCGACGGTGAACAGCGGAGTGAACAGATCCTCGGGGATGCCGAGCAGTTTATACACAAGACCGGAATAGAGATCGACATTTGCGCACATGACTTTTTTGTCTCCGCGCAGCTCGGCAAGAATCTGCGGAGTGAGGGTCTCGATAAGCTCAAGGAGCTTGAACTCATCCTCGAACTCGGTGTTCTCGGAGAACTTGCGCGCGTGCGATTTCAAAATAACGGCGCGGGGATCGGAGAGAGTGTAGACCGCGTGACCCATGCCGTAGATGAGTCCCGAGCCGTCGCCCGCCTCTTTTTTGAGAATCTTCTTGAGGAAATCGGCGACCTGATCCGCGTCTGTAATATCTTCAACGCCCTGCTTGATATATTCGACCATCTCGGCGACCTTTATGTTCGCGCCGCCGTGCTTGGGTCCTTTGAGCGAGCCGATGCCCGCGGCGATAGCCGAATATGTGTCGGTGCCGCTCGAAGTCAGCACGCGGGTGGCGAAAGTCGAGTTGTTTCCGCCGCCGTGCTCGGCGTGAAGCATGAGGCAGATATCGAGCATATGCGCCTCTTCCGGGGTGAATTTTTTATCCGCTCTTATCGAATAGAGAACTGACTCGGCGGTGCTGAGGGTCTTGTCGACCGGGTGGAGATACATGCTCTCGTGATAGAAGTTGCGGCGCTTAACCTGATAGGCGTAGCTCATTATCATGGGTATCTGCGCGAGCAGCTGTATCGACTGGCGAAGGACGTTTTCTATCGAGATATCGTCCGGATTTTCGCCATATGAATAGAGCGCGAGGACGCTTCGCGAAAGCTTGTTCATGATGTTGTGCGAGGGAGCTTTCATTATCATATCCTCGATGAACTCGTTGGGGAGCTCGCGGCTCTCGGCGAGAACGCTTTTGAATATCTCAAGGCGTCTTCTCGAGGGCAGGGTGCCGAAAAGGAGCAGCCACGCGACCTCTTCAAAGCCGAAGCGTCCCTCCTGCTCGCATCCGCTGACTATCTCGCGAACATCGATTCCGCGGTATATAAGTCTGCCGTCTATCGGGACACGCTCGCCGTCCTCGACATAATATCCCTGAACGCTGCATATCTTTGTCAGCCCCGCCATAACACCGGTGCCGTCCGAATTTCTCAGGCCGCGCTTGACCTGGAAACGATCAAAATACGCAGGATTTATCTTGTTATACTTGTCTATTTCTCCGCATAAACTGTTAAGGGCATCCTGCGGGATAGAGGATATATAATTCGCCATGCGTTCGACTCCTTTCTCGCTCCGTATATAAATTTATATAATAATGTATCAGAGTACAATTTTACACCAAAACGGCAGCAAAAGTCAAGTTTGCCGAGGTTCAGGAGGTAAAAAATATGAAAAACAGAGGATTTTTATTCATCATTCTGATAGCCGTTCTGCTTATCTGCCCGCTCGCCGCAACAGGCGGCGCAAAAGCGCCGGAGAAAGGCGGCAATGAAGTCACAAAAACGAATATTCAAAATGACGGAGATTCGATACTCGTGCTCTCCTCTTCGACGAAGAAGATAAACGAAATAGACATGTTCGAATATGTTGTCGGCGCGGTGGCGGCGGAGATGCCGCCGACATATCATTCGCAGGCTCTGCGCGCCCAGGCCGCCGTATGCTATACATATGCGGTCAAAAAGCGTTCCAGTCCCGACCCCACGCTCGGCGGCGCGGACATAACCGACGACAGCGCGGTGCATCAGGGATATTTAGACGCGGCGGCGCGCAAGGAAAAATGGGGCGACAAATACAAGACATACGAAAAGAAGATCGAAGAGGCTGTCAAAGACGTTTTCGGTAAGACGATAACCTATGACGGAGAGATTATAACCGCGGTGTTTCACGCGATAAGCTGCGGGCAGACCTTCAGCGCGGAGGAGGTCTGGGGCAAGGATGTCCCCTACTTAAAGAGCGTCACGAGCGCGGGCGACAAGCTCTCACCCGACTACTCATCGACGCTGACGCTGACGGCGGATGAATTCAAAAAGGCTTTCGCCGGCTCGGGCGCAGAGCTCGGCGGCGACGCAAAAAAGTGGATAGGCGAAATCAAAAAGACGGACAGCGGATATATTTCCTGCGCCGTGATCGGGGAAAAAGAATTCACGGGCGCGCAGGTACGCGAAAAGCTGGGACTCCGCAGCGCCTGCTTCGAGATAAAATGCACGGGCAACGAGTTCAAAATTACCGTTCACGGCTACGGCCACGGGGTCGGCATGAGCCAATACGGCGCGGACTACATGGCGCGGCAAGGCTCCGACTGGCAGGAGATAATCAAGCACTATTACACGGGAGTGGAGATAAAATAAAAATCGGCGCCCGCGCAGCTCTGCGCGGACGCCGAAGTTTTAGTTTTTAATTTACGCCTTTTTTCGCCGCGGCCTGCATAACTTTATTAGCTATGGGCGCCGCCGCGCTGATACCCTCGCCGCCGTGTTCGACAACAACGACGACTGCCAGCGGGAGATCCTCGCGCTCGGAGAACGCGACAAACCACGAGTGGGGCTCGCCGTCCGTGACCTGCGCTGTGCCCGTCTTTCCGCCGAGCTGAAGCCCGGGGAACTTGCCCTCGCCGTAGTGGGTCGTGACATTCTTTCGGAGCATATCTTTGATGGTGTTCGCTATATTTTCGTCGAGATATTTGAGCGTCGGCGAAGTCAGCGAGCTCAACGTGCTGTCGCTCTTGAGCAGCTTCGGCGCAGGCGCGCTGCCGCCGTTCGCTATCGCACTCATCATGGTGAGCATCTGGCAGGGATTCGCGAGTGTCTGATACTGACCGATGCCCGCCCAGCCGCGGTCAACACTGACCGCATCTTTCAGAGTGAAATAGCTCTTTGTGACGCTTATTCCGTCTATTGTAATGCGCTTGTTGAAACCGACCTGCTCGGCGGTCTTAGTCAGCGCGTCGTTGCCGAGCTCCTCCGCGATGCAGGCGAAGGTGCTGTTGCAGGATTTGCTGAGTGCCTGCTGGAAATTGAGCTTTCCGTGGACGGAATTACACTTGACTATACCGGTAGAGGTCTTATATTGACCGGTGCAGGTAAATGTGCGCGAATTTATATCGGGTATATTTTCGAGCGCGCTAATCGCCGTGACGATTTTAAAAGTAGAGCCGGGAGTGAACACGCCTGACAGGAAGCGGTTGAGATATATTGCCTCGTATTTTCCTGTTGTATCGCTGTCGATATTGGTAGGCTTATTATACGGGTCATAAGTTGGGGTCGAGACCATGCAGAGAATTTCGCCCGTCTTGTAGTTATATACGCCGACTGCGCCCTTTCTGCCGTTTAATGCGTTATACGCCGTGGCGCAGAGATCGGCGTCTATAGTGAGGGTTATATCGTTGCCCGCTCCGTTTCTCTTCAAATCATATACACCGTTTAAGAAGCTGTAGCCCGTGAGCTCACCGCGGAACGCGCTGTGCGCTCCGGTTGAGATAAATCCCTCGAGGTCGCCGACGGCGTGGAGGGTCGCGCGGCGCACGGTGCTGTTTGAGTTATATTTTCTCTCGCCGTTCACCGTCTGAGCCAGCACCTTGCCGTTGCGGTCGTATATCGTGCCCGCCGCGACTATCTGACCCGACGAATATATATGCTTATTGGCGCGCTTGAACACCCATGTTTCGGCGTTGATGCCGAATGTTGCCGCGAGGACTATGACGCCCGCAAGAAAAATTGCCACGAGCGCAAACATGAGCTTTGAGCGTTTTGCTATGCCTTTCATTCAATCAGTCCTTTCCGCGGGTTACGAGTCAGAATCAAGATAATATTTCGAGCCTATCCAGGTGCGGTTGTCCGCCGCTTTGATAAACGCTATCAGCGCCCAGCAGCATATCGCGCTCGAACCGCCTCGGCTGATGAACGGGAGGGTGACACCCGTAAGGGGCAGCAGATCGGTGACGCCGAAAACATTGAGTCCCGTCTGGAAGAGCAGGAGGCAGCCCGCCGCTATGCCGGATATGGCATAGAAAGCCGAGCGCGAACCGCTCGCGCAGCGGATGCTGTGAAACGCGATAAACATGATGCAGAGGATGACGAGGATGCCCATGATAATGCCCCACTCCTCGCATATCATGCCGAATACGAGATCTTCCGTCGCCGCGGGGACTTCTTTCAGCTTTCCGTCGCCGATGCCGACGCCGAGCAGTCCGCCGCTGACGCTGTAGATGAGCACGCGCGTCTGCTGATAGCCCTTGCCGTACATATCGTCCCAGACATGGCGGTAGGTCGCAAAGCGAGCCATAACGAAATCGGAGCGTATCAGCACAACGAGTCCCGCCGCCATCGCCGCGCCGACGCACAGGAGCACTATCGTGCGGAAATCGCCGGAGCGCATGAACGCGAGGACTATGAACGTAAAGAAGAATATCAGCGCCGCGCCGAGATCGCGCATTAAGAACAGCAGCGCCACACAGACGACGCAGAAGATAATATATTTTGTGAGCGAACGAGTGGTCTGCAATTTATCGAGAGTCGCCGCGCCGACAAAGACGAACGCGACCTTGACGAACTCGGACGGCTGGATGGACATTCCGCCGATACTCAGCCAGTTGAACGCACCCTTTATATTGCGTGCGAGGATAAGAGTCAAAACCAGCAGACCTATTGCCGCCACAGCCATAGGCGTTCTCATAAACATGGCTCTGTCGACATTCGATATGAGCCAAAGCAGAGCGACAAAGCAAAATATGCCGAGCATATCCGCGACGAACTGCGTCTTGACTAAATCTTTATTCGCGCCCGCAACGGTGACAAGTCCTATGCCCGTCAGGAAGAACGCTATCATTTCGAGCGCCGGGTCTGCGCGCTTTCTCGCTATCGACATCGCGATGAAATAAACCCACTCGACGGCGAGATATGCGCCGAAGAATATGAGACACTCCGTGCTCAGCGAGCCGTCGTCGTTGAACACGACCTGCGCCATTGATATGAGCTGGAACGCCGTGAGCAGAATCAGCGCGGGGAGCCACCATTTTGTTCTCTTCATTGTCTTTTTCATGCGCTCTCCCCTCCCGTCGTTCTGAAAGTGAGCGTGCTGCCGCAGATATTGATCGTGTCGCCGTCATCGAGCTGAGTCATGCGTCTGACGGGTCTGCCGTTGATCAGAGTGCCGTAGGTCGAATCCATATCCGTAACGCTCCATTTGCCCGTTCCGTCGTCGAACACGAGCATGGCGTGATGAGCCGAGACATTCTGCCGCTTTAACTTTATCTGCACATCGTCTCCGCTGCCTATCATGCAGGTTATAAGACCGTCTATTCTATATGCATTGCCTGTCTTTTCGTCGATTATATAATCCGCGTGCTCGTCCGCGGGGGCGGTCTCTTCACCGTCCGCCTGTTCGATATGCTCCTCGGGAGCCTGCTCGGGCTCTATAGCCGCATTCTCGACGAACACAAACACCGCGTTGCCGAAAACTATCGTGTCCCCGTCCGCGAGGGCGCGGGGCTTGTCTATCTTCTCGGCGTTGATATATGTTCCCGTCTTCGAGCGCGTGTCTGTCACACGCCAGCCGTTCTTATGCTTTGAAAGCACGGCGTGAAAGCGCGAGACGGTGTTATATCCGAGAACGATATCGCACGCCTTGCTGCGCCCGACCGACACTTCGTAGCCGGACAGCGGCAGGCGGTCGCCGTTCGCCTCGTTGACAAGATATCCGGTGACGCCGATCTTCTTGTTGCCCTTGAGCAGAGAGGGCACGCAGAACGCCGCAACAAGCAGCGCGAGCACAGGCATAATCCACCGCGCCGCATCGCCGAATATGAGAGAGATATCTATATCCATGAGTCCACCTCCGATAATCATAACGACTGACGAAAAGTTATTCCTGCTGTCATTTTACTTTTTTCGCAGTCAAAAGTCAACCGCGCGCCCGTACTTAGTTCGTTAATATTTGGGCGATACCCTTGATTTTGTTCGCGATATAATGTATTCTATTATCACAGCGCAAAAAGCGCAAAGGATGTTAAAACAAATATTCTTAAAGGAATGATGATAAAAATGAAAAAAGCTATTCTGTGTATTTTCATGTGCCTTGTGCTCATGCTGAGCTTTGCCGCCTGCAAAAACAAGAACGGCAGCTCGGACACCACCGCACCCGACACCACGGAGGGCACCACTTCGAGCCTTGAGGACATAATCAACGCCCTCAACGGAGTTGACACTACGGATTCTTCGAACCCCGTGAGCACCACCGAGGCGACCGAGCCCGAGACGATGCCGAAGGGTCATGAGATAAAGGACAACGGCGCGAAGAAGGACATCAAAAAGACCCGCTTCTACACCTATTTCCAGAAGAACTCAAAGCGCGATTCCTACACCATGACCGCGACCTGCTCCTCCAATATGCAGGGCGCCTCCGTCAATGTGCCCCTGACGATGGTCAAATCAGGCAAAAAAGCTTATATGAGCATGAAAGCTCCTGTCGGCAACGGCGTATCAATGACAATGTCGTTCATTTCGGACGGCGACAAGTTCTATATGGTATTCCCCGAGGGCAGGATGTATCTCGCCGTTGACGCGGGCGAGGCAGGCGATGTCAACGAGGCTATGAACTCCCTCTCGGCGATAGACTTCGAGGGCATGGAATATGTCAGGACCTCGGAAGTCAAGGCTGACGGCAAGAAATATATCTGCGAAGAGTACAAGAGCAACGACAGCACGATAAAATGCTATTTCTCCGGCGACGACCTCGTCAAGATGGAGATTCTCAGCAGTCAGGGCGTGCTCGTCTGCAACGATATCAAATTCTCCTCAAAGGTCGACGAGAGCGTTTTCAAAATCCCCTCGGGCTACACTGATATATCCACTCTCTACGGCTCGAACGGACAGTTCACAGGTTTTTCAAAATGAGCGTAACTAACAAAAATGTGATAATAACCGGAGCTGCCGGCGGCATAGGCCGTGCGGCGGCTCTTGCCTTTGCAAAAGACGGATTCGGCGTGCTGATAAACTACCGTACTTCCGAAGATGCGGCGCTCGCTCTCTGCCGCGAGATAAACGAAGAAAACGGCAGGGCGGTCTGCTTCAGAGCCGATGTGAGCGCGAGAAGCGAAGTGGACGAGATGACGGACTTCGCCCGCAGGGAGCTCGGTAGAATAGGCGTGCTTATAAACAACGCCGGCATCGCTCAGCAGAAGATGTTCTGCGACATCACCGAGCAGGATTTCGACCGCATGATGGGCGTCACGGTCAAGGGCGCGTTCAACTGCATTCAGGCGGCTCTGCCCGACATGATTCACGAAAAGAGCGGAAAGATAATCAATGTTTCCTCCATGTGGGGCGTGTGCGGCGCGTCGTGCGAGGTGCATTATTCCGCCGCAAAGTCGGCTCTGATCGGGCTGACAAAGGCGCTCGCGCGCGAGCTTGCGCCGTCAAACATTCAGGTCAACTGCATAGCCCCCGGCGTTATCGACACGAAGATGAACGCCTCCCTCGGCGAAGAGACGCTCGAACTTCTAAAAGAAGAATCTCCCATGGGACGCTTCGGCACGCCCGAAGAGGTGGCGCACCTCATGCTCTTCCTCGCGGGAGACGGTTCGGATTTCATAACCGGGCAGACGATAGGCATAGACGGCGCTTTTATCTGATGCACACATTGTGCTCAATTTTTCCGTTCATTTTTATAGTTTTTGTATAATTCTTCTTGATTTCTCATTCTTTTTATGTTAAAATCAATTGAAATGTACACAAACAAAGCCGCGGAGGGGTTTTTCGCGGCAACAAAATCTGTTTGGAGGAAACGATATGGCTAACTGCCCCAAGTGCGGCGCGCGTCTCAAGCTGACTGACTGGCGCCCCACCTGCCCTCATTGCGGCATCAATCTTATCTACTACGGAATGGAGGAGCGTCTGCTCGAGGATGCCGACAAGGCCGAGAGCGAACACGCCGTATTCCAGAAGAAGCTTGACAGGCTCAAGGCTTCGTTCATCGGATCTCCCCTGACAATAATCAGAATCGTGCTCAGCCTTCTTCCCATCGGAGCGCTCATGCTTCCGCTGGCGAATGTGTCCTTCTGGGGACCGTTCTTCGAGAAGAAAGTGTCGGTCAATGCCATCACGATATACAATGCGGTGTCAGCGCTCGATTTTGACGCGCTGTTCAAGTATATCGGCTCGAGCTTCTTCGGCAACACTTTCCTGCTCTACTTCATATCGCTTGTGACGATCCTGCTTTCGGCAGTGCTCATCCTCGTCAGCCTCATTATGCTCACGATGGGATGCTCGAAGCACGGCAACCCCCGCAACATCACCCTCAACAGCATCATGCTTGTGCTCGCGACGGTTTCGATAGTCTGCTTTAACTTTTTCTCGAAGGATCTCGCGAAGTTCTTCCCCGATGTTTTCAGCGGTTCGGTCGGCTTCGGCGCATATGTGTTCCTCGGAACGCTCGTCGCGCTGCTCGTCATCAACATCGTTATCGCGAAGGTCGGCGTAAAGGTCAAGTACACTGAGACATTCATCGGCGGTATCCCGTCTGAGGAATACTTCGAATATGTCAAGCAGGGCATGAGCACCCACGCTATCAGAAAGATGATGGCAGAGATCGACGCGAACAACAAGGTCGAGCTCGCCATGAAAGCAAAGGAAGAGGCCGACAAGCTCGAAGCAGAGGCAGAGAAGCTCTCCGCAGAGGCGAAGGCTGCAGAAGCCGCAGGCGCTTCCGATGCGGGTCACAAGACTCAGCTTGCCGCTCAGGCAGTCGATGCGGCTGCGAAGAAGGCCATGGAGGCCGCGGAGCTTGCAAGAGAAGCTACCGCCGCCATGGAATCCCTCAAGCAGTTCAACGAGCCCGGCGCAGAGACAGAAGAAAAGGAAACTGTCTCCGCAGACAAAAAATAAAAACAATATCGGATTTTCAAAGCCGTACAGTATCCACTGTGCGGCTTTATTTTTATAATCATTGCAACCGCGCGGTTTTTATGCTAAAATCTACTGAGTATCTTTCGGAGGTGGCAAATTGTATTTATCGGCTGAAAAACTGAAGAGCGGCGCTCTGCTCGCCCCGATGGCAGGCGTGGCGGACAGATCCATGCGCGAGCTGTGCATGGAGTTCGGCGCAATAGGCTGCATCGGAGAAATGGCAAGCTCAAAGGGCATAAGCATGAACGACCGCAAATCCTCCGAGCTGCTGAGTCTGAGCGATGCCGAACGCCCGGCAGGTGTCCAGATATTCGGCGACGTGCCCGAGATAATGGCGAAAGCAATTGAGACCTGCATGAAATATTCGCCCGACTTCATTGACATAAATATGGGCTGTCCCGCGCCGAAGGTTGCAGGAAACGGCGGCGGCAGCGCGCTGATGAAGCGCCCGGAGCTCGCCGCAGAGATAGTCGCGCAGTGTGTGAAGGTCTCCCCCGTTCCGATAACGGTCAAGATGCGCGCCGGCTGGGACGCGGAAAATATCAATGCGCCGGAGCTTGCCGTGCTATGCGAGCAGGCGGGTGCGGCGGCTATAACCGTACACGGCAGAACTCGCAAGCAGATGTATGCGCCGCCGGTCGATCTCGATGTGATAGCCGAAGTGAAAAGACGCGTAAAAAGCATACCCGTCATCGGAAACGGCGACATAGTCGACGGCAAGAGCGCTGCGGATATGTTCGCAAAAACCGGCTGCGATGGAATAATGGTCGGCCGTGGAGCGCTCGGCAGGCCGTGGGTATTCACTCAGATAAGCGAATATTTAAAAAGCGGAAATGTTCTCCCCGACCCGCCTGTAGATGAGCGCATGGACATAATGCTTCGGCATATCAGCGCGCTGATAGCGAACAAGGGCGACTATATCGGAATCCGCGAGGCGCGCAAGCACTCGTCGTGGTATATCCGCGACATACATGGGGCGGCGGCTTTTCGCCGCGAGCTCGGCACGCTCGAAAGCTTTGAACAGCTTGAAGCGATAGCGAAAAAGGTAGTTGAATCTGCCGCTGAATAAAATAATATATAAAAAGGGAAACCGCCGGAAAGCAAGAAGCTCTCCGGCGGTTCCCCAAACCTTATCTCCTATATACCCTTCCGTGCCGATTGCACGGAACGCAGTTAGTATAACACCAAAAGCATATAGCAGTCAATAATTAAAAAGCACCGCCGAAAAACTCAGCGGTGCAGTTTTATTTTTATCTGTTGAAGCTGTCAAGAATGATGCTGAACTCATCATCGGGATTTATCTCAGCAGGTCTCTTGGCGATATAAGGAGCGTCTTCCTTCTTCGGCTCTTCGGGAGCTACGGGTTTTGCGGGCTGAGCGATGCTCGTCTGAACATACTCGGTCTGCGCTGCCGGAGCTGCGGGAGCCTCTGCCTTAGGCTGCTCTTCGGGATACATCGCTGACTTCGGCTTATCTTCAAAGCCGGTTGCGATAACGGTTATCATCATCTCGTCGTCCATGCTGTCGTCGAACGCAATGCCCCATGTGATATCCGCATCGGGATGCGCCTGCTCGGTAATGAGCGCAGCTGCGCCCTCGATATCATCAAGGTCAACATCGGGAGCAGCGGTGAAGCTGATAATAACGCCCTTTGCGCCCGAGATCGAAGTCTCAAGCAGCGGGCTGGAAATCGAGCCCTTTGCCGCCTCGGTAGCCTTGTCCTTGCCGGAGGCCTTGGCGAAGCCCATGTGAGCATAGCCGGCATCCTTCATTATCGAAGTGACATCCGCGAAATCGAGGTTGACGAAGCCGGGAACTTTTATAAGCTCAGAGATGCTCTTGACACCGTGGAGCAGAACCTCATCCGCCATCTTGAATGCCTCGACAAAAGTCATCTTCTGACCGTTGTTCATCGCCTTGAGCTGTTCGTTGGGTATGACAATAAGGCTGTCCACATTCTCGGCAAGGTTCTCTATGCCCTTCTGAGCCTGGAGCTGCTTCTTCTTGCCCTCGAACTTGAACGGACGGGTGACAACGCCGACGGTGAGTATGCCCATATCCTTGGCGATTCTTGCAATGACGGGAGCGGCGCCTGTGCCCGTTCCGCCGCCCATGCCGGCAGTGATGAATATCATATCAGTGCCCTTGAGCGCGTCGGAGATAACATCGCGGCTCTCCTCCGCCGATTTTTCGCCTATTTCGGGTCTGCCGCCTGCACCCTGACCCTTTGTCAGCTTCTCGCCGATCTGGATCTTGTGCGTTGCGCTGGAATGAGTAAGTATCTGCTTGTCCGTATTGACAGCAATAAATTCTGCGCCGAGCACACCGCTTTCGACCATGCGGTTGACGGCATTTCCGCCGCCGCCGCCGACGCCTATAACTTTTATCTGCGTGGTTATCTCGCAGTCATTGTCGAGTTCAAACGCCATTTCGTAACCCCCAAACTGATATATAAAAAACGGTTAGTTTTCAGATAGATTAATTTTAGCATATATTCAATAAAAAGACAAGCAAAAAATCAAAACAAATTTCCTGTCTTACTCTACCGCCTGCTCCGGCGATATCTCCACCGTCGTCTGTTCGGCAGACGGCGTTTCGCTCTTCTTCGCCTCGGGTCTGAAATATGCCTTGTCCGTTATTGTTGCGTCGAGCGTGCCGTATTCGGTCGAGTCGATCCTGTCCTCTTTTTCGACCGCGCCGGCGGCGAGCTTGAGCTTCGCCGGAATATCGGCAAAAGTGCCGAGCTTTATTGTTATTCTGCCGTCATATGTAAGCGTCAGCGCGGCGGGATTGCTTACATCCGCGCCGGTTATCTTGCCCTTGAGCGAGGTCTTTTCCGCCTCAGTCAAAAGATTTTTGTATGTGTCGAGCGGAGACTCTTCGCCGTCCTTGACTTCAAACGCAATAACGCTTCCGGGCTCAAAAGTCTTGGCTTTCGGCAGTTTTATTTTCTGCGACACATTCTCGGGTTCGGAATCGAGCAGCTCGATAACTTTATATTTTGTATCGGTCAGCGCCCATGTGCCGTCGACGCAGACGCCGTAGAGCACCTTCGCCTGCTTATACTCTATAGAGACCGTGTGCGGCAGCTTGCGCTTTATTGTCACCGTTTCAATATACGGCAGCTTCTTCGTTATCCTGTCCTCGGCTTTGTTGAGATTAATCCACATCAGGCAGTCGCCGATATCTATCCCGGACGCGCTGACTATCTCGTCTCCGTCATATCTGCCCTCTCCGCTGAGAGAAAAGCCCTCCACGCGGAACAACACCGCACTGCCGATGAGCGCGACTGCCGCAAGAACGACAATAACAATAGGCAGAGTCACTATCGCTATTCTAACACGACGGCGGCGTCTCGCCTTTTTGCTCAGTCTTTTCTTTTTCGGAGTCTTATTTTTCTGCGGCTGTGCTTTTTTGTTTTCCATGCGGGACACCCCTTTTCAGCTTTCTCGTCGGATCTCCGCCCCGAGTGAACGAAGCTTTTCTTCCATATCCTGCCAGCCTCTGTCAATGAGACAGACATTTTCTATCGTCGTGCTGCCCTGCGCCGCAAGTCCTGCGACGGCAAGCGCCGTGCCCGCTCTCAAGTCGGCGGCGCACACGCACGCGCCCGTAAGCGTCTCGACGCCCTTTATCACCGCGACTTTGCCCTCGGTCATTATATCCGCGCCGAGTCGGCAGAGCTCGCGCACATGGCGATATCTGTTTTCAAAAATATTTTCTATCATAACGCTCGTGCCGTGCGCCACGCTGAGCATAGCCATGACAGCCGCCTGGGAATCGGTCGGGAAGCCCGGATACGGCATCGTCCGCACAGTCTGTACACTGCGCAGGCGAACGGGCGCCGAAATATGCACGCTGTTTTCGCCGCAGTCAACTTTGCACCCTGCCTGCTCAAACACAGGGATGACCGGAGTTATATGTTCGGCGCGGGTATCTAAAATCCGTATATCGCCGCCGGTCACTGCCGCGGCAGCCATATAGGTCGAGGCGATTATTCTATCCGGAATGACCGTGTGCTCGGCAGAATGGAGCTTTTTCATGCCGCAGACGGTTATCTCGCCGCTGCCCGCACCCGATATATGCGCTCCGCAGGAGCAGAGAAAATCCGCAAGATCGGCTATCTCCGGCTCGCGCGCAGCATTGAGTATAACCGTTTCGCCATCGGCGGACGCCGCGGCGATAAGTATATTTTCGGTCGCGCCCACGCTCGGGAACGAGAGGGTTATTTTTTCTCCGCGGAGACCGTCGGGGCATCTGCAAGAGAGCACGCCGCCCTCGGTCTCAATCTGTGCGCCCATAAGGCGCAGGGAGGACAGGTGAAGGTCAATCGGACGCAGTCCTATCTCGCAGCCGCCGGGCGCGGATATCTCCGCCATGCCGAGCCTTGCGAGCAGGGGCGACAAAAATATAACGGACGAGCGCATCTCGCACATGAGCTCGCGCGGCACGTCGCATCGGCTAACATCTGTCGCATCTACTGTAACGGTGTCGCCCTCGCGTTCGACTTTGCAGCCGATAAAGCGCAGAATTTTTATCGCGGCGTCAACATCGGAAAGGCGCGGGCAATTATAAATAACGCTAACGCCGTCAACGCTCGCCGCAGCCGCCAAGATAGGCAGCGCGCTGTTTTTTGCGCCCTGGAGGCGCACCTCGCCCGAGAGTCTGTTTTTCCCTGTGATCCTCACCGTTTCCATTTTCGCACCCCGCGCAACTCAATTAGTAACTGCGTGCCATCATATGCGAAAATGATTTGTTCTGTTACCCGACCACCTTGCACAGGCAGTCGTATATGCGTTTTGCCGCGTCGCTGACGCACATTGCGCGGGCGTTTTCGCCCATTCTATCGAGCCCTGCGCGGTCCGCGAGAAGCTTCTCGACCTCTTCGGTCAGCTTTTCGCCCGTCAGGTCTTTCTCTTCGATAACCACCGCCGCGTTCTTTTCAACGAGAGTCATCGCGTTGTGATACTGATGATTCTCCGCGACATACGGCGAGGGGATGAGTATCGACGGCTTGCCGAGAGCCTCTATCTCTGAGAGAGTCGATGCGCCGGCGCGGTTGATGAACAGGTCACACGCCGCCATGCAGCGGGACATATCGTCTATGTATTCTCTTATTGTAACATTCTCGAATTTGTCTGGGTCGACTCCGCGCTTTTTGAGCTCGTCCGTGACCCATGTGCCACTGTGTCCGGTGGCGTGGATGAAGCAGCAGTCACCCTTGGGAGCGCGCGCCGCTATCAGCTCGACCATAGCCTTGTTTATCGGCTCCGCGCCGAGGCTTCCGCCGGAAGAGAGAATGAGCGAGCGGCTGTCAACACCCAGTTCGAGACGGCTGTGTTCTTTATCTGCAGTGAAGAACTCGGCGCGCACGGGAAGTCCCGTCAGCACGCAGGGATTCTTCGGCTCGAGGTATTTTTCCGCCGCCATGCTCGTGAGCATAACAGCGTCGACCTGCTTTGCGAGCGTCTTGTTTGTCACGCCGGGATAGGCGTTCTGCTCGTGAATAGCGGTCGGCACACCGAGCTTCGCCGCCATTCTGATAACGGGTCCGCTGACATAGCCGCCGAAGCCTATCGCAAGCTCGGGCTTGAAATCCTCGATTATCTTTTTCGCCTGCGAGGACGATTTGAACATCTTTGAAACAGTCTTTATGTTATGAACGATACCCGCCGGGCTCAGGTCGCGGCGGAAACCGCTGATGTCTATCATCTTTATCGGATAACCCGCCTGGGGAACGAGCTTCGCCTCCATTTTATCGGCAGTGCCGACGAAGAGTATCTCGGCAGTCGGATCCTGCGAGCGGATATATCCGGCAACAGAAAGAGCCGGGTTGATATGGCCGCCTGTGCCGCCTGCGGCGATAAGAATTCTTTTTGCTTTGAGCATATTGACTCCTCCGTTGTTTTTATATTTTTTCTATTTTTGCGCTTCGCGATACGCTCAGTACAACGCCCATCTCTATGAGCAATATCCACAGTGATGAGCCGCCGTAGCTGAAAAACGGAAGGCTGATTCCGGTGTTGGGAATGAGGTCGGTGACGACCGCGATATTGAGTGCCGCCTGAAGTCCGACCTGAACCGCGATGCCCATAACGAGCAGAGACGCAAATGTGTCTTTGGTACGCATGGCGATATCGAAAGCGCGCTTGACAAGAAGCACGAACAGCACGATAACGACCAGAGCGCCGACAAGACCCATCTCTTCGCAGAATATCGCGAAAATGAAGTCGTTCTGCGGCTCGGAAACATACATGTGCTTCTGGCGCGAATTGCCGAGTCCGACGCCGAACAGTCCGCCCGAGCCGATAGCATAGAGGGAGTTGTTTGTCTGCCAGCGGGCGTCGCCGGGGTCATAGCTCTTGTCGAGCCATGCGATTATTCGCTCCGCCGCATATGCGGGCATTTTATCTCTGAAAACGACCATGAGCACTGCGCCGCCGACGATACAGGCTATAACGAGCGGATACCACTTGCGGTCGATGCCGCCGAGATAGGTCATCGCTATGCCGAGAAGACCGACAAGTATGGTCGCCGAGACATGCTTTTCGAGCGCGATAAGTCCGCACATAACGCCGACGACTGTCATATAGAGGAACATCATCTTCCAGTCGGAGCATATGGCTTTTTTGCGTCTGTCCATGCTCCACGCGCAGTACATTATCAGCGCGACCTTTGCAAGCTCGGACGGCTGAAACAGTTTCTTGCCGCCAATGACGAGCCAGCGTTTGAAATCGCCGTCGCCGTGGAAAATGAGCACGAGAATAAGAAAGAAAAACGCGACGGTTATCGCAAAAAACGATAAATCTTTGAGCACCCTGTAATTTATTCTCGACACCAAAAACATCAGCACAACGCCTGTTACGGCAAAGATCAGCTGACGCTCGATATAATAATACGCGTTGCCCTTATGTCTGTTTATGGCGTTGATATAGCTCGCCGAGAACAGGGCTATCAGTCCGATGATGAGCAGGATGACGACGAGCAGGAAGAACCTTGTGTCTATCTTCCCGAAAGCCAGCACTTCGCGCTTGTCGAGCCTTTTTATACCGTTCGGGGTATATTTATAGAACGGATAATACTGGCGAAAAAGCTTTTTTGCAGGAGACATTTCCCCGCTCTCTCTTTTTGTTTTTTCGCTCTTTGTTTTTCCTTTTGTCTTCGTCATCCCGATCCCCCTTTCGTCTGCGTTTGTTTTTTTAAAGTGCGTAGCCGCCGAAATACATCAGCGCGATCGCCGCAGCTCCGCCGACAGCGTTGACTATCGAAAACACTGCGACTATCTTCTTCTCGCTCCAGCCGCTCATCTCGAAATGATGATGAATGGGAGCCATCTTGAAGATGCGCTTGCCGTGAGTTATCTTGAAATAGCCTATCTGGAGCACGTCTGACGCGCCCTCTATAACATATATTATGCCCGTCAGGAGCAGAATAAGCGGGCAGTTGAGCGCATACGCGATAGCGACGACCATGCCGCCAAGGAACATCGAGCCCGTGTCGCCCATGAACACCTTTGCGGGGTTGTGGTTCCAGACGAGGAAGCCCGCACATCCGCCTATAAGTACGCTCGCCATGAGCGAGACGCCGAAAAATTTATGCATATAAGCAATAACGCACATGGAAAGGCCGAAGGTTATCGTAACGCTCGAGCAGAGTCCGTCGATGCCGTCGGTGAAGTTGACCGCGTTTATCGCGGCATAGATAACGACAAAGCCGAAGATCCAGAAGAATACGCCCATACGAACATTGCCGGCAAACGGAATGAACATATAGGGCTCCTTGCCCATACCCATATAGAGTGAGACGAGATAAGCGATTATAACGAGCGACTGAAGTATCGTCTTCTGCTTCTCGGTCAGACCGAGGTTGCGCTTTTTGACGACTTTTATATAGTCATCGGCAAAACCGATGAGCGCCACGCTGAGAGCAAAGATAATGCCGCTGTAGAACTTCGTATAAAGCTCGATTATCGACGCGCCGGTAGCGCTGCTGTCGACGATATCGCCGCCGAGGAGCTTATCGGTAATAACAGTCACCGCGACTGCGGCTATTGTGCCGAAGATAAACATGAGTCCGCCCATGGTCGGCGTGCCCTGCTTTTTCTCGTGCCACTTCGGACCGATTTCAAGAATAGTCTGCCCGAAATGGAGCTTTCTCAGCCACGGAATTATGGCAAGCCCGAGCAACGCGGTGACGAGCGCCGCGGCCGCCGCGCCCATTATCAATGCTGCGATAGTGTTCATTGTTTTTTCCTCCCTGTATCGTGCGGAAGCCCGAGAATTTTTCTTACGGTCTCCCGCTCGTCAAGCGGCAATTTTTCGCCGCCGATAAGCTGATATTTTTCGTGTCCCTTGCCCGCGAGCAAAACTGTGTCGCCAGGTTCGGCTGTTTTAAGCGCGAGCGCTATCGCCTTGCGTCTGTCCGGTTCAACGAACAGATTGCGGCGTTTTTTGTCCGTGCCTTTTAATATATCGCCGATTATTTTTATCGGGTCCTCCGAGCGCGGGTTGTCGCTCGTGACGATAATCTTATCCGCATATTTGCACGCGGCGGCGCCCATCAGCGGGCGTTTGGTTCTGTCTCTGTCTCCGCCGCAGCCGAAAAGAACTATGAGCTTCCCGCGGCAGGACGGGCGCAGAGCCCGCAGAACCTGTTCAAGTCCATCGGGCGTGTGGGCGTAGTCAATAATGACGCTGTACGGTGCTGAACACTCCACGCGTTCGAGCCGTCCGCAGACGCTTTTTGACTTTGCGAGCGACTGTGCGACATCTTTCGGCTCGATGCCGAGATTTATCGCGCAGACAGCTGCCGCCATAGCGTTCGAGATGCTGAAAAGTCCGGGCGAGGCAAATTCTATATGTTCTATGTGCCCTTTTGAGACGAGCTCAAAATGGACACAGTCCGAAAGAAGCGAGATATTTTTTGCCGTATAGTCGGCGCAGTCGAGCACGGTTGAAAATGTAATTATCTTTCCCTTTGACGCAGCGATTATCTCATTAGCGCGCGGGTCGTCGAGATTGACTATTGATAGAGCAGAATGTTCAAAAAGCTTTTTCTTCGCAGAAATATAATTTTCAAATGTGCCGTGATAATCCAAGTGGTCGCGCGTGATATTTGTGAACACCGCCGCGTCAAAGTCTATGCCCTCGAGCCTCCCCTGCGCGAGCGCCTGAGACGAAGCCTCCATGACGCAGGCTTTGCACCTCTGCGAAATGGCGCGCGAGAGCAGCGAATAAAGCTCAGGCGGCTTCGGCGTGGTCAGCCCGCTCGGCAAATTTTCATCCCCGAGGCGGTTGCAGACCGTCCCGGTGAGCAGTGTTTTCGTCCCCGAATCGGAAAGTATATTCCTGATAAGCGTGGTCACCGTCGTTTTGCCGTTTGTGCCGGTAACGCCTATAATTCTGAGCTTGCGCTCCGGGTGATTACAGAGTGCCGCGCAAAGGTGCGCATATGCGCTGCGGGAATCCGCGACACGAAGCTCGTTTTCGAGCCCCAGCCTATCCTGAGTCACAACAGCCGCCGCGCCCGAGGCGAGCGCATCCAAAGCCGCCGTGTGACCGTCGAAGCTCCTGTGGCGGATGCACACGAACAGTGCTCCGGGTCGGACGAGTCTGCTGTCGTCGGTGACGAGATTTATATCCGCATCGTTTTTTATACTTCCGTCAAATTCAACTTCCCGGAACAATTCGGAAAGTCTCATTGAAAATCTCCTTTATCAGCCCGGAGAATCGGAAACGCCGGTATTCGATTTGAAGTATACTGTGACCGTCGTGCCGTAATCGACGCTTTCGCCCTTTGCGATGCTCTGTCCGTAAGAAGTGAGCTCGGAGTTGACGAGAGTGTTGCCGGATATCTTGACATTTATGCCCGTGGCAGCCGCAGTGCGGTTGACCTGGGTTATCGAAAGTCCCGTCAGATCGGGCACTTTGGTCTTTGTTTCAACGGGGCCGCCCTCGGTATAGAGCACGACTATGCCGCCCTTGGGCACGCTCTGATAGGCGCCGGGGAGCTGGCTTATAACCTTGTCACCGTTGCCGATAACCTTGCAGTTGAAGCCTGCCAAGCGAAGCTCCGAAGAGACCTCCGAAACATTCTTGCCGACATAGTTGGAAACCGTCGTGTCGAGCTTTGCAAGCTCACTCTCGGTATACTGCGGCTCAACGTTGAGATATTTGAGCGTTTTTTCCATGACCTGCGCGGCGACGGGAGCGGCTATCTGACCGCCCTGGATCTGACCACCGTGCGGCTCATCGATAATAATTATTATTGCGACTTTCGGATCGTCCGCGGGGGCAAAGCAGCCGTAGGATGCGACGTGCTCGCCGGTCTTGCCGAGCTTCTGCGATGTGCCGGTCTTGCCCGCGACGCGGTAGCCGATAACATATCCGTTTTTCGCCGTGCCTTCGTTGACGACGCGGCGCATCATCTCGGCGACTTTTGCAGAGGTCTCCTCGCTTATCACCTGACGCCTGATGGTCGGCTGGGTCTCGCTGACGACATTGCCGTTGTCGTCGAGCACTTTCGCGACGACATAGGGCTTCATCAGCTTTCCGCCGTTGGCTATGGCGGAGAGTGCAGTCACCATCTGAATGGGCGTGACCTGGAACGACTGACCGAACGAGGAGCTCGCGAGGTCGATGAGCGTCATGCCCTCGTGGGCGTGGTAGGTGACGCCCGCCTTGGGCTGAGTTTCCGCCGGGAGGTCGATTCCGGTCTTTTCGGTGAAGCCGAACGCCTCGAAATATTTGTAGAAATTATCAACGCCGAGGCGCTGACCCATAGTTATGAAATAGGAGTTGCAGGATTTTTTCAGACCGCCGACCATGTCGAGCGTGCCATGAACTGTGTGCGCGTTGCAGTGGTAGGTCTGGGTGAGAATTTTTATTCCGCCAGCCACGCAATCGACCTTCGTTGACTGATCCGCGACGCCCTGATCGAGAGCTGCCGAGGCGGTTATGGTCTTGAAAACGGAGCCGGGCTCGTATGTGCTGCTGACATTCTGGTTTCGGACATTGTTATAGAACACGTTGAGTTTCGCGTTGTTTCTGTCCTCTTCCTGACCCTTTTTGATTTCTTCCTCGGTCGGGGTCTTGCCCGATTCTTCATATTTTGCGGCGCGCAGCTCCTGAAGGCGTTTATATTCCTCCTCGACCTCCGCATCGTCCGTCTGGCGCGGATTGTTCGGGTCATAGTCGCTCATGGTCGCCATGCCAAGTATAGCGCCGGTGTTGACATCCATAACTATACCGTTTGCATAGGCGCACTTGTTGTCGATATACGCCTGCTTGAGCGCTTCTTCAAGATAGCGCTGGATATTGCTGTTGACAGTCAGCTGGAGCTTCTGCCCGTTCGTCGCATCATAAAGAGTCTCATACTGGAGCGGCATCGCCCTGCCGTAGGCATCCTTTGCGGTGACCTTTCTGCCGGGGATACCCGAAAGAATGCTGTTATAATATAGCTCGATGCCCGCCTGACCGTTGCCCTCGGAGTTTGTGTAGCCGATGATATGGCTGGCGAGGTTGCCGTTGGGGTAGTAGCGCTTGACATCGGGATCTATGCCGACCATCGCACTGCCGTAGGCATACTGCTCCTCGCCTTTCTTTCCGTATACATATTTTTTCTTTTTTATCTCGACTACTTTTTCCTTGTTGTCATATTCAACCTGCTTTGCGATGACGAGATATCTGTATTTCGTCATCTTGAGCTTTTTCATCAGCGTGTCGCCGTTTATGCCGAGCGCATTGCTCAAATCCCTACACAAATCGGCACGGACGCTATCGTCCGGCACGCTGTATGGGTCAATATACACAAGCCACACCGATGCGCTCTGTGCGAGGACATTTCCCTCGGAGTCATAAATAGTGCCGCGCTGAGCCGGTATCTCGGTATCGTAGAGCTGATTTTCCTCGGCCTTGCCTTTGTAATAATCAGCCTGAACCACCTGAATGCGGAAGAGGTTGCCGACGCAGGCAAGGAAAGCTATGGCGATGATAACTACCATCACCTTGGCGCGCCTGTCTTTTTCTTTTTTAGGCAATGTCTTCTGCATATCTTCACCCTTTCACCGCTCGGTAAAAAACCTTCTTAAATGTCCAAAAAGGGCAGACCGCGATCCGCCCTTTTCAAAGCAACTCAGGCACATAATTATATGCCGTGCGATGCCCGTACTATTCTCCCGCTTTCGATCCGTTGTCATCATTATAAACGACTGAATCAGAACCGTTGACGGTTATGTAGTTTATCTGCGAGCGGTTGCCCTTGACCATGCCGAGCCTGTTTGTCGCATAGTCGAGAATAGCGTCCGTGCTCATCTTCTGAGTCAGTCTGCTCTGCAGGTCGACCGTTCTGCTCTGTTCTTCGGCGATGCTCGTCTGTATGCTCGCCGTCTCTTTTGCAAGGACGGTAAGCCTTGTGCGCGAATACATGTTTATACCCAGAAGCATGAACATAACGACAGCCACACTGAGAATAACGGCGATGCGCCTGTTTATCTCTTTTGCCTCTGCCTGCTTCTCTTCCTTCGTCTTTTCCGGCGCTTTGATCACTCGCTGCGGGCCGACCGGAACTTCCCTTTTTTTCGGCGCGGGCATAGCCTGCTGAGGCTCAAAGAGTTCGAATCTATACGCCTGCGTGCCGTTGAGATTTGTTGCCATAGTTACCATCCTTTCTCTGTAACTTTTTCCCGTTTATACTAAAAAATTTATCTGATTTTCTCTATTACGCGAAGTCTTGCGCTTCTGCTGCGCGGATTCTCTTCGAGCTCCGCCTTGCTCGGAGCCGCCGCCTTTTGCGGCAATCTGCCGCGGCTCTTTCTCCCGCAGACGCACACCGGGAACTCCGGCGGGCATATACACCCCTCGCACAGGGAGGCGAAAGTCTGCTTGACCGCTCTGTCCTCGAGCGAATGGAAAGTTATTATCGCGAGCCTGCCGCCTACCTTGAGCGAATCGAACATATCGCCTATTGCTCTGTCGAGTCCGTCAAGCTCGCCGTTGACATAGATCCTCAACGCCTGGAAGGTGCGCCTCGCGGGGTGGCCTCCCTCGCGGCGCGCCGCTGCCGGAATAGAGCTTTTGACTATCTCGGCGAGTTCCAGTGTTGTTTCTATCGGCTTTTCAGCCCTCGCTCGGACTATTCCCGCCGCTATACGCGGAGCGAACTTGTCCTCGCCGTATCTGTAGATGATATCCTGCAGCTCGCGCTGTGAGAGCGAGTTGACTGCGTCCGCCGCGCTCATGCCCTGCATCGACATTCTCATGTCGAGCGGAGCGTCCGCGTGGAAAGAAAATCCGCGCGCGGCGTCGTCGAGCTGATGGGAGCTTACTCCGAGGTCTGCGAGAATGCCGTCCGCACCCTCGTCGGTGAACTGCGAAAGTATGCTCTTTATATTAAAGAAGTTGTCGTTGACTATGCTGACATTCTCTCTGCCCTCGAAACGCTTTGTGAGCGTCTCAATCGCTTCGGGGTCGCGGTCAATGGCGACGAGCCTGCCGTTTTCCGAGAGTCTGTCAAGTATCGCGTTCGAGTGACCGCCGCCGCCCGCAGTGCAGTCTGCATAAAGTCCGTCCGGCTTTATATCAAGCGCGTCGATCGATTCGCGGAAAAGTACGGGTATATGCTTGAATTCCATATTATGCCGCCCTCCGCATTAAAGCTGAACATCCGCCGCGATCTTCTCGATCTCTGCCATGTTCTCCGCGCACTTCTGATCCCAAATCTCGGGGTTCCATATCTCAATGCGGTTGCCGACTCCGACTATCAACGCCTCTTTTTCGAGGTGCGCTTTTGCGCAATGGTCGGCGGAGAGGGTTATTCTGCCCTGCTTGTCTGGGATGACACATCTCTTCGAGCTGCTCGCGATACGCTCGGCATAGGCGCGGGTCGTACCCTTGCAGAGAACGCGGAGATTCTCAAAGTATCTGTCCCACTCCTCGAACGTATAGATGATGATGCAGTCGGTGCTGCCGGGCGGAGTACAGACGACGAATTCCGTGCCGAGCTTGCTGCGGAATTCTGCCGGGATAAACACTCGGTTTTTCTGGTCGAGCGTATGGACAAAAAATCCGCTGAATTCAGTTTTTTCCATGCGCTCGCCCCCCTTTTGTGTGAATTTGGGTGTTCTCATCCACCACTTGAGTGGTTTCTGCCACCTATTTGCACCACCATTATAAAACAAAAGAACCGCCTGTGCAATAGTTTCAGGCGATTTTTTGCGCTCTGATTTTAAAAAATTTTTGGCGAATAGAAAAAGTCCCGGCGCAATACACAAGATATTGTATACTGCACCGGGACGGCAATTTCAGCTTGGATTTTTTATTGTAAAAATTTACCAGATAGCCTTTTCAGCTACATCGGTCTTTGCGCTGTCGATGAAATCGGCGATGCTCATCACGCCGATATCGCCCTCACCGCGCTTTCTGACGCTGACCGTACCGCTCTCGACCTCTTTCTCGCCGATGACGAGCATGTAGGGAATCTTGTGGAGCTGAGCCTCACGGATTTTGTAGCCTATCTTCTCGCTGCGGGTGTCAACGCTGACTCTGAGTCCCACCATATCGAGCTGCTGACGGACTTCCTCGGCATAGCCGTGGAACTTGTCGGATATCGGCAGAATCTTGACCTGCTCGGGAGCGAGCCACAGCGGGAACGCGCCGGCAAAGTGCTCGGTGATAACGCCGATGAAGCGCTCGATAGAACCGAGAACAACGCGGTGAATCATGACCGGGCGATGCTTCTCGCCGTCCGCACCGGTGTATTCAAGCTCGAAGCGCTCGGGCAGCTGCATATCGAGCTGGATGGTGCCGCACTGCCATGTTCTGCCGAGAGAATCAGACAGATGGAAGTCGAGCTTTGGTCCGTAGAATGCGCCGTCGCCCTCGTTGATGACAAAGTCCTTGCCCATCTCGGTGACCGCCGCCTTGAGGGTCTCGGTCGCGAAATCCCAGTCTTTCTCGTCGCCCATGTGATCCTCGGGCATGGTCGAGACTTCGATCTGATAGGTCAGGCCGAACACGGAATAGACCTCATCAAACAGGCGGACAACGCCCTTTATCTCGTCCTTCATCTGATCCCATGTCATGAAGATATGCGCGTCATCCTGAGTGAAGCAGCGCACGCGGAACAGACCGTGGAGCGCGCCGGACAGCTCGTGGCGGTGAACCAGTCCGAGCTCGCCCATTCTCAGGGGCAGGTCGCGGTATGAATGGGGCTGAAGCTTATAGACGAGCATTCCGCCGGGGCAGTTCATCGGCTTTATCGCAAAGTCTGTGTCGTCTATAACCGTGGTGTACATATTCTCCTTGTAGTGATCCCAATGACCGCTGCGCTCCCAGAGCGAACGGTTGAGCATCATCGGAGTGGATATCTCGACATAGCCGTAGCGCTTATGCACTTCGCGCCAGTAGTCGATAAGGGTATTTCTGAGAACCATGCCGTTGGGCAGGAAGAACGGGAATCCGGGGCCCTCGTCCATGATGGTGAACAGGCCGAGTTCCTTGCCGAGCTTTCTGTGGTCGCGCTTCTTCGCCTCTTCGAGCATGGTGAGATAATTATCAAGATCCTCTTTCTTCGTGAAAGCGGTTCCGTAGATTCTCTGGAGCATCTTGTTGTCCGAGTCACCGCGCCAGTATGCGCCGGTGCAGGAGGTCAGCTTGAATGCCTTGACGCGCGAAGTGTCGGGGACGTGGGGACCTGCGCAGAGCTCATCGAACTCGCCCTGGCGGAAGAACGATATCTTCTCACCCTTGCCGGCGTGCTCTTTGATAAGCTCGACTTTGTAGGGCTCGCCCTTCTTCTCCATCATAGCAATAGCCTCGTCGGGATCGAGCTCGTATCTCTCGAGCGGCAGAGCCTCTTTGACTATCTTCTTCATCTCCGCCTCTATTTTCTCGAGAACCTCGGGAGTGAACGGCACATCGACATCGAAATCATAATAGAAGCCGTTGTCGATAGCGGGACCTATCGCGAGCTTCGCCTCGGGATAGAGGCGCTTGACAGCCTGAGCGAGGACGTGCGAAGCGGTATGTCTGAGCGCGCGCTTTCCGTCATCATCGTCAAAAGTAAGAATTTCGAGCTTGCAGTCTTCATTTATCTGGGTGCGAAGATCCTTGACCTCGCCGTCGATGCGGCAGACGCACGCCGCCTTATAGAGTCCCATGCCGAGGCTCTTCGCCACTTCCATGGCGGTTATTCCGTCGTCAAACTCCTTGACGACTCCGCCCTTGAGTTCAATGTTTACCATAAAAATTTCTCCTTTCAGCTTCGAGCCAAAGCCCGTCTCAGGGATGAAAAAAGCTCCACCCCCCGTAAAAATTACAGGGGTGAAGCGAATGCTCCACGGTTCCACCCGGTTTGCGGCTCGCGCCGCCACTCATGCGACCTTAACGCGGTCATACGTCGCAGCCTATCCCGCGGGGGCTTCGGTGCGCGCTCGGCAGCGGTAACATATCCCGTATCAACACCGGCGCTCTCAGCCAACGGCGCGCGGCTCTCTTTGAGGACGTTCGGAACACGTCTTCTGCTTCACAGCTTTTAACATTATCATTTTATCACCAAACGCGAAAAAGTCAACACTTTCTTTCGCGCTGGATTTTGTTCAACTTCCATAAATTTTTGTACCATGTGTTGCAATAATACCTTGACATTTCTCCCGTTTAAGGTTATTATACATAATAATGGTAGTATTATGTGCCAAGCTATACTCCATATTGTTATTTTACTGAGTTTTACAATAATCAAAATTTTTATTCGGGAGGTGTTATTCGTTTGGACGTTTGGAAAATTATTCTTATAGCCGCCGCTGTCGGAGTTGCATTCGGCATTATCGGTTTCATTCTCGGCGGTTTACATAGGAAGAGAGTTGCCGAAGCCGCAATAGGTTCCGCCACAAAAGAAGCGAACCGCATAGTCAGCGAGGCTATGACCCAGGCAGAGGCCAAGAAGAAGGAAGCTATCCTTGAAGCCAAGGATGAGATCCACAAGCAGAGAAGCGAAAACGAAAAAGAACTGCGCGAAAGGCGCAATGAAGTTCAGCGCCAGGAGCGCAGAGTCATTCAAAAAGAAGAGAGCCTCGACAAGAAGATCGAGAATCTCGAAAAGAAGGACGAGACCCTCAACCGCAAGATAAAGGATGCGGATGACAGACTCGCCGAGGCGGAGAGCCTCAAGAGAAGCCAGCTCGATATGCTCGAAAAAATCTCGGGCTACAGCAAGGAGCAGGCTAAGGAATATCTGCTCAAGAACCTTGAAGACGACCTTGTTCACGAGAAGGCAGTCAAGGTGCTCGAATATCAGCAGCGCACAAAGGACGAAGCTGATACAATTGCAAGAGAGATAATCGGCACCGCTATCCAGCGCTGCGCCGCAGATCACACGGCAGAGACCACGGTATCCGTTGTCGCCCTGCCCAACGACGAGATGAAGGGACGCATAATCGGACGCGAGGGCAGAAATGTCCGCACGCTCGAAACCATAACCGGCGTCGATCTGATAATCGATGACACGCCCGAGGCTATCACCGTTTCGAGCTTCGATCCGGTTCGCCGCGAGGTCGCGCGTCTGACGCTCGAAAAACTTATATCGGACGGCAGAATTCATCCCGCCCGCATCGAAGAGATGTACGAGAAAGCCCGCCGCGAGGTTGATGCAACTATCAAGCAGACCGGCGAGCGCGCACTCATTGACGCAGGAGTCAACGGAGTGCATCCCGAGCTCGTCAAGCTTCTCGGCAAGCTCAGATACAGAACGAGCTACGGTCAGAACGTACTCAATCATTCACTCGAAGTTTCTTATATCGCAGGTCTCATGGCGGCGGAACTTGGCGCCGACGTCAAGCTTGCAAAGAGAGCCGGTCTTCTTCACGATATCGGCAAGGCACTCGACCACGAGATGGACGGCTCGCACGTTGAGCTGGGTGTTGAGGCCGCGAAGAAATACCGCGAGAGCGAGGGCGTCATTCACGCCATCCAGGCTCACCACGGAGACGTTGAGGCAAAGACGCTTGTCGCCTGCCTCGTTCAGGCCGCCGACGCCGTTTCGGCTTCCCGCCCCGGCGCAAGACGTGAGAATGTTCAGAACTACATCAAGCGCCTTGAAAAGCTCGAAAGCATCGCATCCTCGTTTGAGGGCGTTGAGCGTTCGTTCGCCATTCAGGCAGGCCGCGAAGTGCGCATAATGGTCAAGCCCGAAGTCGTCAGCGACGAGAAGATGGTTCTCATCGCCCGCGACATCGTCAAGAAGATTGAAGACGAGCTTGAATATCCCGGTCAGATAAAGGTCAACCTTATCAGGGAGAGCAGAGTCAGCGACTACGCAAAATAAAAACAAATCCCACCGTCAAACGCGGTGGGATTTTTTGAAAGGAAAATCGGAATGAATATACTTCTTATAGGCGACATCGTCGGCACGCGGGGTTGCGACTTCCTGCGCTCTGTGCTCCCCGGCTTCAAGAAGCTCAAGGCCATAGATGTCGTGATAGCCAACGGCGAGAATGCCGCGCCCGGCAACGGGATAACTTCGTCCGCCGCCGAGCACATATTTTCAAGCGGCGTTGATTTTATAACGACCGGCAACCACGCTTTTCGGCGCAGCGAGGTATATCATTTTCTCGACGAGCGCGGCGATATAATCCGCCCGGCGAATGTCGGCCCAGCCTGCCCCGGCAGGGGCTTCGGCGTTATAGACATGGGCAGAGTCCGCATCGGCGTTATAAACCTGCTCGGGCGCGCATATATAAACGGCTCGGACAATCCGTTCTCCTACATCGACTCTCTCATGGAAGATATAAGCGACTGTCGGATAAAAATAGTTGATATCCACGCCGAAGCCACCGCCGAGAAGCTCGCCATGGGCTTCTATCTCGACGGCAAGGCGACCGCCGTTGTCGGCACGCACACCCATGTTCAGACTGCCGACGAAAAAGTCCTGCCCGGCGGCACGGCTTATATAACCGACCTCGGCATGACGGGTCCCGATCTCTCGGTGCTCGGAGTCCGCCCCGAAGCTTCGATATCGTGGCTCAAAACGGGACTTCCGACACGATTCGAGATAAGCGACGGCGCATGTATGATGTGCGGCGCTATAATCGACGTTGATGAAAAAACCGGAAAGTCAAGAAGTATTGAAAGAATCTGTGTAAGATGAGGAAATAAAAATGCTCAAAGAAATAAGAATCGCAAAAGAAAAAGACTGCCCTAAAATGCTCGAACTGCTCGAATATATCTGCAATCTTCACAGCGGGATAAGGCCCGACCTGTTCAAGGCGGGAAAGTCGAAATACGACAGTGAAAGCCTCGCGAAGCTCTTAGCCGACGAGAACCGCATAACTTTTGTTGCGGCGGACGAAAACGACGAGGTGCTCGGATATATTTTCTGCATTCTCATCGACCACTCCGTTGACTCCGCACGTTGCCCGAACAAGGAGCTCTATATCGACGACCTGTGCGTTGACGAAAAGTGCAGGCACGAGGGCATCGGCGACGCACTGTTCAAAAAGGCTCTTGAGACGGCAAAAGAGCTCGGCTGCCACGACCTGACGCTCAACGTCTGGGAGGGCAACGACGGTGCGCTGCGTTTCTATGAGAAGCACGGCATGAAGATACAGAAGCGCGAGATGGAAATCGTGCTCGATTGAGTCAGTCTTTTCAACTTATTTTTTAAAAATATTGAAATTTTATTGAGTCGGTGGTAGAATTATCATCGGCTCATTTTTTACGGCTTTTGAAAGGAAGATTCAATGGAAAACAGGGAAAAATTTTCGTCGAGACTCGGATTCATTCTGATCTCGGCAGGCTGCGCCATCGGACTGGGAAATGTCTACAGATTTCCGATAACGACCGGCGCATACGGCGGTGCGTTTTTCGTGCTGATTTACATCGCGTTTCTTGTTCTGCTCGGCATACCGGTCATGACGGCGGAGCTCGCAGTCGGCCGCGCAAGCCAGCGCAGCATCGCCTCGTCATACGACGTGCTCGAAAAGAAGGGGCAGAAGTGGCATCTCGCCAAGTATCTCGGCATCGCCGGAAACTATTTGCTCATGATGTTCTACACGACTATCTCCGGCTGGATGCTGATATACTTTATAAAGTATGCGGACGGCTCGATCCTCGCGTACAAGAGCGCGGAAGAACTCGGAGCGGTGTTCGGCACGATGATAAGCAACCCCGTGCTCATGGTCTGCGCCACATTCGCAGTCATTCTTGTCTGCTTCAGCATCTGCTCGTTCGGTCTGCAAAAGGGCGTCGAGAGGATAACAAAATGGATGATGGTGGCTCTCCTGCTTCTCATGGTGGGGCTCGCAATCTATTCCTGCACGCTCTCGAACGCCGCAGAGGGACTGAAATTCTATCTCGTCCCCTCGCTCAAGTCCCTTGAAAATTCGGGCGTATGGACGGTAATCTCGTCCGCAATGGGGCAGGCGTTCTTTACTCTGAGCATCGGTATCGGCTCTATAGCGATATTCGGCAGCTACATCGGCAAGGAGCGCAGGCTCCTCGGCGAGGCTGTGACAATAGTCGGGCTTGACACTTTCGTTGCACTCATGTCCGGCGTTATCATCTTCCCCGCATGCTTCACCTATAACGGCGGCGTCACCGCAGACGCGGGCACGGTCGGCGCGAGCTTCCTGTTCACGACGCTTTCGAGCATCTTCAACAGCATGCCCGGCGGACGCATAGTCGGTGCGCTGTTCTTCGTGTTCATGATATTCGCAGCGTTCTCGACGGTCATTGCCGTTTTTGAAAACATCATGTCCTTCTGGCTCGAGTTGACGAAGCTCAGCCGCCGCAAAGTGGCGCTGATAAACATCGCGCTCATGCTCGTGCTCTCCCTCCCCTGCGTGCTCGGCTTCAATGTGCTCGAAAAAATACAGATAGCCGGCAAGGGCATCATGGATATCGAAGACTTCCTCGTTTCAAACGTCCTGCTCCCGCTCGGCAGTCTCGTCTATGTTCTCTTCTGCAGCAGGAAATACGGCTGGGGCTGGAAGAACTACATCGGCGAAGTCAACTGTGGCGAAAAGGGCGCAAAAATGCCCGGCTGGATAAGACCTTATTTCACATATGTTCTACCGATAATCGTTATAATCGTCTTTATTATGTCAGTCGTCGGCTGATAAAAAATCATGGCTCGGTTCGGGAATTTCCCTGTGCCGAGCCGTTTTTTATTTTATTCGGGGAAAAGGCTTTTTTCTCTTGAATATCCCCCACTTATTTGTTATCATTGCCTTGTAAAAAATACGTTTTAAGGACGGTGCTACCATGAAATTTCCAATAGGCGTTATTATTGACAGCTTCCGCACGGATATCCCGACGGCGGTCAAAAAGGCTGCCAAGGTCGGTGCGCAGGGCATCCAGGTCTATGCCACCAGCGGCGAGATGTCGCCCGAGGAGCTTGTCGGCTCCAAGCGCGCGGATTTCCGCAAGCTCGTTGAGGACAACGGACTCGTTATCTCCGCTCTCTGCGGCGATCTCGGCGGCGGCTTCGGCAACAAAGAGGAGAACCCCTGGAGAGTCGAGAAGTCAAAGAGAATAATCGAACTTGCAAAGGAGCTCGGCACGGATATCGTCACGACCCACATCGGCGTTGTGCCCGAGGACAGCAGCCACGAGAGATATAAAATCATGCAGGAGGCATGCTTCGAGCTCTCCCGCTTCGCGGACAGCCTCGACGCGCACTTCGCGATTGAAACGGGACCCGAGACCTCGGCGACGCTCAAGAAGTTTCTTGACTCGCTCGGCTCGACCGGTGTCGCAGTCAACCTCGACCCTGCAAACCTTGTTATGGTCACAGGCGACGACCCCGCAAAGGCGGTCTACAACCTGCGCGACTACATAGTCCACACCCACGCCAAGGACGGCGTTCAGATATTCTACAGGGATCCCGAGATAGTTTATGGCATAAAGAAAGACCCGCTCGTCACAGGCAGCTCGTTTAAAGAAGTGCCGCTTGGCGAGGGCAGCGTCAAGTGGGACGAATATCTCGCCGCGCTCAATGATATCGGCTACAAGGGCTTCCTGACAATAGAGCGAGAAGTCGGCGACGACCCCGAAAAGGATATCGGCAACGCCGTAAACTTCCTCAAAGGATACATGGACTGAGGTGAATGAAATGAAAACCTGCGTCAGCAGCTACAGCTTTCAGCCGATGCTTTCGAGCGGAGAGCTGACCCAGCTTCAGCTCATAGGCAAGGTCAAAGAGATGGGCTTCGACGGAATTGAATTTATCGACCTCATGCCCGAAGACGGAATGTCAGTCGAAGAATACGCCAAGCGCCTGCGCGACGAGAGCGAAAAGAAAAATCTGCCGATAGTCAACTACACCATCGGCGCGGAGCTTCTCAACCGCCCGCTCGACGAGGAGTGCGAGCGCCTGTTCAGGCAGGTAGACATAGCGGAAATACTCGGCGCTTCCGGAATGCGCCACGACGCGACAGGCGGCTTCAACGCGCCCCTTAGCGCTTACTGCGGCTTTGATCAGGCTCTGCCCACGCTCATCGAGGGCTGCCGCAGAGTGACCGAATACGCCGCAGAGAAAGGCATATCTACAATGGTCGAAAACCACGGCTATTTCGCGCAGGACAGTGACCGCGTTGAAAAGCTCGTCACGGGAGTCGCAAATCCCAATTTCGGTCTGCTCGTTGACATGGGCAACTTCGCCTGCGCCGACGACCCCTCCGACAAGGCGGTGGGCAGAGTCGCAAAATACGTAAAGCACGTCCATGCCAAGGACTTTCACATCAAGAGCGGCTCAGAGCCCGATCCCGGACGCGGATTCTTCCGCAGCAGAGCCGGCAACTACCTGCGCGGCGCAGTGATAGGTCACGGCAACATCCCCGTGGCGCAGTGCATAGGCATCCTCAAGCGCGCGGGCTACGACAAATATGTCAGCATCGAGTTTGAGGGCATCGAGCAGACGCTCACGGGCATCGAAATCGGGCTTGAGAATCTCAAGAGATTCATTGCAATGGCTGAGTAATTAAATAAAAGCTAACATCCTCCGTATGAGTTGCCACACGGAGGATGTTTTACTTTTCGTACCGTTCATTGAATATCAGTTCAAGATGAGCTATCCATTTTTCGAGCGCTTCGGGAGTGAATTCACGCATCGCGGCTTCATAGATGGCGAGGCCGTTTTTGTCGGTCTCGCCGAGATAGCGGAGCGACTTCTTCGGTCCGTAATAGTATCTGCCGATGATATCAAAATAAATTTCAAGGCTGTCCACGAGCACCCAGTGCCATCTGAAAAAGCCCTCAGCGTCATTCCGCCCGCTTCTTACGAGCATTTTCCTGCACCACTCGACCTCGTGACGCAGCTCGTCTTTATCTTTTTTCGGCGCATTTTCGATGAAGCTGCGCACTTTATTTTTTATGCTCTGTCCGATGGAGTCAGTGTCAATGATTATCTTTCCGTCGAATACTCCGAGATATTTCTCCGGATCGTAGTCGCCCGAAAAGCTCTCCGCCGGATAGCAAAACACATCGAGCGGCGTGCCGTCAATAACCGTGCTGTCATGGCATTCGCGCCCGTTATAGATCAGAAGCGCATCATAGTCGCTGCCCGCGTTCGCCGAGCCGTCGGCAAACGAACCGTAGGAGATCAGCACCGACGGCGAATACTTATCGACAAGATACCGTATTATTTTTTCCGCTGCGTCCATTCTGCGCCTCCGTTCATTTTTTCTAAGTATAACCGAAATCCTCGGCAGAGTCAACATAAATACACCCCGAAAGCCCTGCCGCTTCCGGGGTGTAATTTTATTCATTTTCAGCCGATTCTGGCTCAGTCTGCTCCGCAAAAACAAATTCGCCGTTTTCAGCTTTGCAGATATACTTTTTGCCGGTTGTTACTTTTCCCTCGAGCATCTGCTCCGAGAGCTTATCCTCGATCTGCTGCTGGATAACACGCTTGAGCGGTCTCGCTCCGTAGACCGGGTCAAAGCCCGCATCCGCCGTCTTTTGAACAGCCGATTCGTCAAAAATTAAAGTTATATCCAGCTGCGCCACGCGCTTTGAGAGCGTTTCGAGCATTCTGCGCGCAATTTCGGATATATCCTGCTTTTCAAGTGAGTGGAAGACGATTATATCGTCAACGCGGTTCAAAAATTCCGGTCTGAATGTGTTCTTGAGCTCTTTCATCACAAGCTCGCGCACGCGGTCATAGCTCGGGACATTGCCGCGCTCCGAAGAGAAGCCAAGTGCCTTTCCGCTGCCCGAAATCAGCTTCGCGCCGACATTCGAGGTCATTATAATAATGCAGTTCTTGAAATCGACCCTACGCCCCTGCGAGTCGGTCAAGATGCCGTCATCAAGTATCTGGAGCAGCATATTGAAAACGTCGGGATGCGCTTTTTCTATTTCATCAAAGAGAATGACGCTGTACGGTCTGCGGCGGACTTTTTCGGTCAGCTGACCGCCCTCATCATAGCCGATATATCCGGGCGGCGAACCGACGAGTCTCGAGACCGTGTGCTTCTCCATATATTCAGACATATCGAGCCTTATCATCGCGTTCTCGTCGCCGAAAAGCGAGTCGGCAAGCGCTTTGCAAAGCTCCGTTTTGCCTACACCTGTAGGGCCGAGGAAAACAAACGAACCGGTCGGGCGTTTGGGGTCTTTGAGCCCGACTCTGCCGCGCCTTATTGCCCGCGCGACCGCGCTGACCGCCTCATCCTGGCCGACTATTCTGCGGTGCAGCTCATCTTCAAGATGAAGCAGGCGTTCGCTCTCCGCCTGAGTCAGCTGCGAGACGGGTATTCCAGTCCACGCGCAGACTATTTCGGCTATATTATCAGCCGTGACCTCACCTATTTTCTTGCTCGATTCCTCGCGCCAGCTGTGCTTTGCGCGCTCGAGTTCGTCGCTCAGCTTCTTCTGCTCGTCGCGTATCTGCGCGGCGTGCTCGAACTCCTGAGAATTCACCGCCGAATCTTTTTCTTCGGCGAGGGCGCGGAGTCTGTCCTCCATATCTTTGAGATCCGGCGGCGCTGTGAATGCACCGAGCCTGACGCGCGACGCTGCCTCGTCTATTAAATCTATCGCCTTATCGGGCAGATATCTGTCGCCGATATAGCGCACCGACATTTTCACCGCCGCCTTTATCGCGTCGTCGGTTATTCTGACTTTATGGTGCGCCTCGTATTTGTCGCGGATGCCCATGAGTATCGCGACCGCCTCGTCCTCGCTCGGCTCGCCGACCGTGACGGGCTGAAAGCGGCGCTCGAGCGCGGCATCCTTTTCGATATGCTTACGGTATTCTTCGAGCGTGGTTGCACCGATGACCTGCATCTCGCCGCGGGCAAGCGCGGGCTTCAGAATATTCGCGGCATCGACCGCACCTTCCGCCGAACCTGCACCTATAAGCGTATGCAATTCGTCTATAAAGAGAATGACATCCCCCGCCTTTGAAACTTCTTCAATGGCGGACTTAACGCGCTCTTCGAAATCGCCCCTGTATTTTGTACCGGCAACCATGCCCGTGAGGTCGAGCGAGACTATGCGCTTGCCCTTGAGCAGTTCGGGCACTTCGCCCGTGGCGATTTTCAGCGCGAGTCCCTCGGCGATTGCCGTCTTGCCGACTCCAGGCTCGCCTATCAGGCAGGGGTTGTTCTTCGTTCTGCGCGAGAGAATCTGAATGACGCGTTCTATCTCCTTCTGCCTGCCGATAACGGGGTCAATTCTGCCCGCCGCGGCAAACGAAGTCAAGTCGCGCCCATATTGATTGAGGGTCGGGGTATCCGTTCTGCCGCCGGGCTTTTTGACCGTCTCCGGCTTTCCGGAATCTTTACCCGACGCCGAGCCGAACGCTTTCAAAAGCTCCTGCAAAATCTCCTGCGGTGACACGCCGAGGCGGGTCATAACGGCGGTTGCCGCGCTCGAGCCCTCTTTTATCATGGCGATAAGCAGATGCTCCGTGCCGACATAGTTGTGACCCATATCCCGCGCCTGAATCATTGCGCTCTCAATAATATTTTTGCATCTGGGCGTGAAATCGCCCGGAGTCAGCACCGTCGGCACGCCGAATCCGATGCTGTTTCTGATGGCATCCTCGACCTTGCCGGCGGTAAGCTTTTTGTTTATCAGAACGGTATAGGCTATCCCGCCGTTCTGGGTCAGCAGACCGAGCAGAAGATGCTCGCTGCCGATATAGGTGTGTCCCATATTCTCCGCGTATTCAATGGCGGCGTTGAGCACGTCGTTGGCTTTCTGGGTGAAGCCGGTAAACTTATACATATCATCATTCCTTTCCGCGGTGGACCGTACAATAGAGATTATTGCCGGAAAATTGCCGCCGAATCGAAAGATATATGTTTTTATATATGTTTATCGGCGGTATTTTAGGACAATGCCTCGCGCACCGCGTCCGCTCTGAGGCAGTCTCTCTGCCGCGCGTCGATATGCTTGCCGTTCGCAGCACTTATGGTGGCGGGCTGCATATTGACGAGCAGTTCGTTAAGTTTTTCTATCGGTATATCAAGTATTCCCCTTGCCGAGCCGAGGCGCACAAGGGATATAAGATCCATCATCTCATCGCAGGACAGAACACGCGCGCTCTGCAAAATTCCGAGAGCTCTGTATATTTTGTCTTGCATCGCGACATCGGCGCACATACGCTCCGCCGCCGCGCGCTCCTGGGTGACGAGCTGGCGGGTTATCGACTGGAGGTTCTCTATCGCCGCCTGCTCGGTTATGCCGAGGGTTATCTGATTGCTCAGCTGATAGATATCGCCGCGCGACTCCCTGCCCTCGCCGTATGCGCCGCGAAGGGTCAGACCGAGCTTGGATATAGTCGAGCTGAGGACTGCGAGCTGGCCGCTTCTTCTGAGCGCGGGCAGATGCAGCATGACGGACGCGCGCATGGCTGTGCCGAGATTCGTCGGGCACTGGGTCAGATAGCCGAGTCTCTCGTCAAACGCGAAATTCAGCTTCTTATCGAGCGCGGAATCAATTTTATCGGCGAGGACATAGCAATCCATGAGCGCAAGTCCCGCTTTCATGACCTGGACGCGGATATGATCCTCCTCGCAGAGCATGATGCCGACTGTCTCATCTTCAGTGAGCATGAGCGCCCTGCCCTCGCGGACGGAGGCGAACTCGGGGCTTATCAGATGGCGCTCGGCGAGAGATATCGCCTGCTCGCGGCTGAGCGAATCCATAGTGACATAGTGAAGTCCCAACTCGGGCACGCATGAGAGCAGGGTGTCACGAACTTTTTCGTTGACCTTTATTTTGCTCGCCGTATCGAGGCGGCACGGAAACGGGAACTCTTCTAAGTTGCGTGCAAGACGCACGCGGGTACTCAAGACGATATCGCCCTGTTCGCCCTTGCCGACATACCATTTACTCATTTTCGTTCCCTCCCTCAAGCTCTTTTATCCTGTCGCGAAGCTGCGCCGCAAGCTCGAAGTTCTGCGCGGCGACCGCCTCGTCCATCTGCTTTTTGAGCTCCTCTTTTTCGTCGATTTTTGCCTCTTCCTCGCTGACAGGCTCGGCGGTCGAAGCTATCTTGCCGCTGTGGTGAATCTGACCGTGAATGCGCTGGAGCGAGGGTTTGAGCTCGTTATAAAAAACTTTGTAGCACTCCGCGCAGCCGACTCTGCCCTCGCGGACGATATCATTGAACGAAGAGCCGCATTTCGGGCAGCGAACCACCTTTCTCGGCGCGCCGAGCGAATGGACTGCATCGCCGAAGAAGTTCCCGAAAAGTCCGGCAACATCGAAGCCGAAGCCCGAGAACGCGTCGCCGTAGCCGAGATGCTCGGCACATTCGGAGCAGAGATGGCGCTCGGCCGTGTCGCCGTTTATGACCTGCTTTATGTGAGTTGTCGCTTCATTTTTTCCACAGTTCTGACAAAGCATATGTGTTCCTCCTTTATCCGTTTCTGCCCATTTCAACGAGCAGCAGTTGTTTGAATACCGACGCCCTGACGGCGTCCCTGTCCCCGACGGCGGCAGGTCGCAGAGCGTTGTCCGACACGGCGCTGAGCATCAGCATGGCGGCGTGTTTATCTATAACACCCGTGCTGACGAGCTCCGCCAAATGCGCGCGGGCAGTTCGCTCGTCGAGCTTATCGCCTACGGCGTTGACTGCGTGCATGACCTTCTGATCCGGCTCCATCGCCGCACGCCTTATTCTGATATATCCTCCACCGCCTCTGCGGCTCTCGACAATATAGCCCTGTTCCGGCGTGAAACGCGACGCGATAACATAGTTTATCTGGCTCGGGACGCAGCCTATCGTCTGCGCAAGCTCGTTGCGCTGTATCTCGATGGTTCCGCTGCTGCCGAGCATTTCGAGTATCATGCCCGTTATCTGACTGCTAAGGCTCATTGCCGTCACCTCTTTTTATCTTTGACTTTCTTTGACCTTTGACTTTATTATAACCCTGATGCAAACTCCGGTCAAAAGTCAGAAAAGGTCAAAAATCACCCATCGGGCAAAATATTTTTAATTATCTCGCTCATGCTTTGATTTACTGAGTCTATCTCGTGTTTTCTTTGATTTTCCGCTTTGCGCTCCGGCGTAATTTATATAATAAGACGGGTCAATATGCTCATCCGCGCGCATAAATTCGTCGCAGAAGATATCCGACTCGTCGTAGCTCACGACTTCTCCGTTCTTGTCAAACAGCATATAAAACACCTCCGGTTTCTTATTAGTTTACGCCGGAGAAAAGAAAATTATGTTTGGGTTCAGAAAGTGTAACCGCAAAAAGCGGTGCTTCATAATATGTTGATGAAAGCGGTGCTCGAGTCAAAACCGCGGCACTCTTTCTTAGTAACTGAAGAGGAGGCAAAACGATGGGTTGCTCAAACAACTGGTGCATTTTCCTTATCATCATCCTTCTGCTCTGTGACACGGGCTGCGGCTGTAATAATGGCGTCTCCAGAGCTTCGGACTGCGGATGTGGCTGCAACAACGGCTGTGGCTGCTGACATTCCATAAGACCGCTAAAGTGAAAACGACCGCCTTGCCGAAATGGCAGGGCGGTCAAACTTATGCGATTTTCGAAAAAGATCAGGCAACTCTGTTGCCCTTTCTGCCGGGAGTCGGAGAGACGGTCTCGGGCTCGAACGCAGTCTTGGCTGCGCTGCGGCGCTGAGCGGTCTTCTTCTCTTTGACAAAATGAGCCTTGGTATACTTGTTGGTGCAGAGGAAGTGAGCGATCTTCTTGGCAAGAGCAGTCTCAAACTTCTCCTCAAAATTGATAAGCTTCTTCTCAAACACAAAGCCTGTTATTATAAGAGCCACAGCGGCAACTTCGAGAATCGAAACAATTATGAATGTACTTGTCATTTTTGCTTCCTCCTTACGGAAAAAATCGGAACATTTGTTCTTTCTGTCTCTAATTATAGCACAAATATTCGGTTTGTCAACACAAATGTTCGATTTTTTTGAAGATCTGCGCCGATTCGCGCAGGGTATAATCTCCTACGATTGGATTGTATCACAATATATGCCAAAAGTCAACGGAAAAACCACAACAAATTGAAGAAAGCACGAAATAAAATTTCAATGCAAAATGACAAAAATTTTTTAAAACAGTCGTTTTTTGTTCGATTCCGGGCGATTTACCGGGCGGTTAGCAAATCTCTGACCTCATTGTACAATTTTTCGGTCGCCGCTTCCGGGCTCATATCCGCCGGCGAAAAAGCCTTGCCGAAAACAATTTTCAGCCCGCCCTTTCTCTCGTACTCTCCGGTTATCGCAAACGGCACTATTACGGCGCCGCCTCTTTGGGCAATGGCAACGGCGCCGGGCTTAAACGGCAATAAGAGCGCGTCCGTTTTGTTGCGCGTGCCCTCCGGGAAGATTCCGACGGCGCCGCCCCTTTTCAGAATTTTTATCGCTCTTCTGACCGCCGCGGCGTCGAAGCCGTCACGGTTTACGGGGATGCACCCCGCCAATTTGAAAAGCGGGGCGAGCGCACCGTCAAAATACTCGCGCTTGGCCATATAATTGACAACTCGCTTTGTCGCTAAAAACACCAAAAACTGATCGCTTATATTTTTATGATTTCCGGCGATTACAACCGCGCCGTCCTTCGGAATATTTTCCGCGCCTATAATTGTAGGCGAAAAGCGCAGTCTGAAGCCCGGCTTTATAAACGCTGTTATTACTTTGAATCCCCTATCGTTATCTTTTCCCATTTTCGAGTCCCTCTCTCACCGTATTTTCGAGCTCGTGTCCTATTGACGCGGCATCTCTTTTCGCCGTTTCTATCGCCGGATAAAACTCTATCTCCACACGCCTGCCGATTACGGTATATTTCCCCTTTATCGCAAACGGGACAAGCGCTGCATGGCTTCTCGCCGCCATTCTCGCGGCGCCGGGCTTAAACGGCATGACAGTTTCCTTCGTCCGGTTGAAGCTGCCTTCCGGAAAGATGCCGATGATTCCGCCGGCGTCAAGCACCTTTTGAGCCTCGCTCAAGGCGGAGGCATCGCGGATGCGCCTGTTGACGGGAATTGTGCCCAGGGCTCGAAAAAATCCGCCTGCGGCGCCGCGGAACAGCTCATCCTTCGCCATAAAATGAACCTGACGCCACAGGCACGTAGCCAGCAAAAAGCAGTCGAGGTTGCTCTTGTGATTACCCGCAAAGATAATCGCGCCGCTCTTCGGGATATTTTCCCTGCCTCTCACCTTCGGATGAAAGAGGAGGCGGAACAGCGGCCAGATGAACACATAAAGGAACCTGTAAAAAAACATCATGAATCACCTACTTTTATTTTCTCTTTTTTTAACTAACAATATGCATAAATATACATACTGCGAATAAACTTGTATTATTTATAAATTTCATTTACAAACTGTTTATAATATGGCCAAAAGACGTTAAAAAATATACAAAAACTCTCAATTCCCTTTTGACAAGCAAAAATATTTGCTGTTATAATTTAAGCGTAAGGAGACAAGCAATTGTCTTATTAAGGGAGAAGGGAGGACCTTGCACATGTTAGCAACTATCTTTGAGATGATCGAAAAGATTCTTGGTTTTGCCGGCGCTTCTTTCGACGCACAGGCTATCGTCAAGGCTATCTTTGATGCTATCCTTGGTCTTATTAAATAAGACACGCAAATACAATTATCAAAGATTGACTTCTTTTTTGAAAATTGACTCCTTTTTAGCAGAACAGACAGCCTCACCGCTGTCTGTTTTGTCTTTTATGCTGACAAGCTTTGACATTTTTCGATATAAACATTTTTATACATGAGCAAAGTAACGGAAAATTGAGCTTGGGCAGCGGTGTTTTTTCCGATTTGGCTATTGCTTTTGCAGATAAAATATGTTAATATTTTGTTAATTCCCGCAAGAATAAAAGGAGGCAAAAATAATGGAATTCATCACAACGCTCATTCACCAAATAGTCGAGCTTTTTGCGAAGCTTCAGGCGGGCGGCCAGGAAGCGGCAGAGCTTTTTCAGGCTTTCCTGAAGTTTGTCGGCGACATTCTCAGATTCCTTGAGGAACACGGACTGAGCAAGCAGATAGTTGACGCTATCTTCCAGCTGATTCTCAAGATTTTCGGCGCTGCTTAATGTACCGACAAAAAGCTGTCGCACCTTTTGCGGGTACGGCAGTTTTTTTTGTTGCCTTTGATACCCATATATGTTAATATAGGTTGAACAAAAAATCTATTTAGGAGTGATCGAATGCTTTCAAAAACTCCGCCTATGGGTTTCAACACCTGGAACACATTCGGCGAAAACATCAACGAACAGCTTATCAAAGAAACCGCCGACAAGATGGTCGAGCTCGGTCTGCGTGACTGCGGATATGAGTATCTTGTCATCGACGACTGCTGGAGCAAGCGAGAGCGCGACCCGCAGACGGGAAAGATAGTCCCCGACGAGGAGAAGTTCCCCAACGGGATGAAAGCAGTCAGCGACTATGTTCACAGCAAGGGGCTCAAGTTCGGCATGTATTCCTGCGCCGGAACACGCACCTGCGCCGACTATCCGGGCAGCTTTGACCATGAATATCTCGACGCCGAGACCTTTGCCGAATACGGCGTAGACTTCCTGAAATATGACTTCTGCTACAAGCCGGACAGTGCAAACGGTCCCCTGCTCTACAGAAAAATGGGCATGGCTCTCAGAGCCTGCGGACGCGAGATTCTCTTCTCCGCCTGCAACTGGGGCAACGACGAAGTCAGCCGCTGGGTTCGCTCGGCGGGCGCGCACATGTATCGCTCTACCGGCGACATAAACGACAGCTTCCGTTCGTTTGCCGATATCGCGCTAAGCCAAATCGACAACCTTGCCTATTCCGCGCCCGGCTGTTTCAACGACATTGATATGCTCACTGTCGGTATGTACGGCAGAGGAAATGTCGGTTCGGTCGGTTGCTCTGACATCGACTATAAGACTCAGTTCGCGCTCTGGTGCATGTTCTCGTCCCCGCTGATGCTCGGCGGCGACCTGAGATGCATGAACGACTTCTGCCTTGATCTCGTCAAGAACGAGAGGCTCATCAGAATCAATCAGGACGAGGAATCCCGCCCGGCATTCGTCGCAACCAAGAGCTGGAACGACAAGATAGTCTTTGCAAAGCTTCTTTCAAACGACGAAATCGCCATTCTTTTCGTCAACTTCAGCGAGAGCAAGTGCGGCGTTCCGTTCTATTTTGAGAACATAGGCATATCTGCCGCCTCCGGCTACGGACTTGAGATGACCGACGCGTTCACGGGCGAGTGCATCGGAGTCAAGAAGGAGTTCATGCAGATGCATCTTGAGGCTCATGACTGCGCCTGCTTCATCTGCAAGCTGAAGAAATGACATACTGCATCAAATGTTCAAAGCTGCTGACCAATGACGACATCGGGTTCCACCGCAAGATGGTCAACCGCGGCGCAAAGGAATGTATGTGCATCGAGTGCCTGTGTGACTATTTTGGAATAAGCGTTGAACGGGCGCACGAGATGATTGAGCGGTTCCGTCAGTCGGGCTGCACACTATTTAAATAGAAGAGGATCCGCCGCTGTAAAATAACCGGCAGCGGATCTTTTTTTGCTGTTATTTCTGGAAGGGCTTGACTATATAATAGAGTATCAGCTCAACTGCGTCAACGAAGTTTGCGCCGAATTTGGTCAAGCTCTCTTTAGCGCGCTCTGCGCCCGAGCCGCCTGTCCAGTCGAGCGGATCGGAGATAAGGAGTATCTTAAACGTAGTCTGAGCTGTAACACCCTCATAGTCGCCCATGCCGGTGACAGTAACGGTAGCCGTACCCTTTTCAACGTTGTCGGAGAAAGCGACGGTGTAGTCAACACCCTCGGTCAGGGTTCTGTCGAGGCACTTGACGAAGACTTTCGGAGTTATCTCGGAGCCGGTACGCTTCTGCGACGGGATATGAGCTATCGTGAAGCCTTCGTTCTTGAGGGTAAGGGTTTCGGCAAGGAACGGAGTTCTTATGTTGATGAACTCGCGGATATACTCTATCTCTCCGTTATACTGATTGATTATTGCTGCAAGATCCGTTGTTCCATATGTATTCCAGCGTATTGCGTTCATTACCGCAGAGCTGCGAATGCTGTTTGCAAAATCGTCAAATGTGGAGGCCATAATTCTCTGCACAGCCGGAACGAAATTGCTCTTCATCTGCTCTTCGACGGACTCCGCGAATTCCGCGTGTCTGTAAGCAAGGGCAAAAACGTTGGGTGTAGCCTTAACGTCGTTGCTGCCCATGAGCGAATCATAGAACAGGTTTCTTATCTTTGCGTGGATATTCTTGGGATCGGTCAAATCCACTCCGTCTCTCGCGCCGTGGGCATTGCCGAGACACTCGTCGAAATCCCAAATCGGGCCTGCTGCCAGCTTGCTGTCAAGATCCTTGTAGAAGAAGGCGCTCGACAGGCCGACATCCCAGTTACTCGACCACTCCTGAATAAAATATGCTCTCGCAAAGGATGTTACGTCGATATAATCCGACATTTTTTTGCCGAGATCGTTATATCCGTCGCTGCTGTATAATGCGTCTTCAAACTCCTGCCAGTAGCGGCTGATATATTCAACCTGCGCCTGCGAAGCGTATTCGGGCGATTTTATAACAACACTCTGCGACTTTTTGGTTACAAATCCGCTTGCCTCGGCCTCATATCTCTCGCTGAAATCCAACTCAAGAAGATATCCGCCGGTGATATTTTCGGGATTGTTGGGAATATCATACCACTTCTGAGTATTTTCAAGATATCCGCTGAATCTTGTGCGGACGCCGAGAGGCGAGAAGGTTGACAGATCCACTCCGCCGTTCGCATCCTCTGTAGCTTCTTCCAAATCAAAGATATCAACGCGGTTCTTGTTTATCTCGACTTTTTCGGTGATGAGATAAACTCCCTGATATTCGCCGTTAATATAGAGGTCTATACTTCTGCAATCCGGACTCTCTTTCATGCCGATTTCACCGCCGAGGGTATAAACCAGCTGGTTTCTGAGAAGGCTGTTTTCGCCGTGGTTTGCAATCAGGCACCAGCTTTTCGCTTTTTCCATGCCGAAAAGCTTTGCTTTGGAGCCGAGCTTGATGTTGTAGGGCTTTTTCGGATAGCCCCAGGTTGAGTTGCCTCTGCCCTTCATTGAAGCGAGCTCTGCATCATAGTCTACCTTGCCATTTGAGTTAATGGCGAGCATGGTGCAGCCTTTTTCCTTGTGGGACTTGTCGGCGTGGATTCTATCAAGTCCGCCCTCGGGAGTGTTGATAAACATTGTCGGGAGCTTGCTCGAATTGAGGAACACTACCGTGTACTTCGCGTTGCCGACGCTGAGGACAAACTCGCCGCCGTTTGCAAACATTCCTGTCTGCGCACCGCTTTCGAGCTTGACTCCGTCACACATAACGTCGTCTGCCGCAGTGAACCAGACCGTTATTGATGAAAGGTCGGATTTTGACGGCATGAACATATAATATTTACCGTCAACGTCGCTCTTCCACCATGAGACGGTACCGAGTGCGGCCGAATCAGCTCCGCTGCCTTTCGCAGAGACGGCAAAGCTGCTCAGAGGCTCTGTCTCTTCGGCAAAAACACCGCCGATGGCAAACGCCGAAAAAGCAAGAGTCAAAACCAGCAAGATTGCCGCTGCTGATTTTAATACTTTTTTCATGATTTTTTACCTCCTATATTATGTGCCCAAAGTACAATACATATTGTATTATATATAAGATACACAAAAAAATCACCTTAAATTAGAATAATAAATGAAAAAACGCCAAGATTTTAAGTTAAATCTCGACGTTTTATTTCAATTTCATAACAATTCTTTTTAGTAATGACGAGCACCAGAGGCGCTCATATATGCGATTTTTCGGGCAATGCGGTTTTTCGGGCTTGCCGTTTCTGTATATCTCATCGACAACGGCTATTATATCCCCTCGCCCGTGTCCGCGCTCCCAGCCGCGGCAGTTGTCGCCGCAGATTATATAATTATCGCCATCAAAGCCGATGATTCGATGGAGCACATATTCATCACGCACGCGGTAGAGTACGATATCATATTTGCGCGGCGCGGCGGTCGGACTAACAAGGCGCACCGAATCTCTGCCCTCCTTCAGAAAAGGGAGCATACTGATGCCGCGCGGCTCAATAACGACGCTGCCCGCGGCGGCGATAAGCGTCTCGTAAGACATTGAAGTGTCCATATTATTCCTCGATGAATCCGGCGGAGCGGATAACGCCAAGGAAATCGGCGGTGTCTTTTTCGGACACTTCGCGTGAAACGCCGTATTCGGCGGCAAGCGCATCGGCAAGTTCCGTCTCGCTCACGCCGTCGGCGAGCTTCTTCCAGAGGAAAGCGCCCGTCTCGTTCAGGCGAAGCATACCGTCGAACTCCTTCTTTGTCTCGGGAGTGCTGGCGATTATCACAAAATCAGTGCCGATAGCGGTCAGATAGAAACCGTCTTTAACTTTCATAGCAACCTCTTTATTCTATGCCGAAAATGCCGTCGTGCGCTGTCTGCGCGGCGCTTAACTCCATGTTGCAGCGCAGAAGGTAGAACGGAACGGTATTTATCAGCTTATTTGCAAAATCAAGATATTTCACCATGAGGCGGTGTTCCTCGGGCATGACGAGCTGCAAAAACAGGCGGCTCATTATCTCCCGATTGTCCTCGAGCGGTGAAATCAAATTATGTTCCGCGCGATCGATGAAGCAGATCGCCTTGAGCGGAACGGTTTTGTTGCAGCCCCAGTTTTCTTTTCCGCACCAGGGCATACCGGACGCGAAGAAGCGACCGGAGCGCAGAGTGAAAAGCGGCTTGTCGCCGTTGATTATCTCAACGCGGTCGCCGTAGAGTCTCTGCCAGAGTTTTATATGCGTCGTCTTGCCGGTACCGCTCGGCGCGGCAAAAGCTATGCCCTGCCCGTCAAATGAAATAAGGGCGGCATGAAAGACGGCGGCATCATAATCGAGAACGGCGGCGCAGACCTTTTCCTGCACTGCGACGCTCTCCAAAAAAGCATCAGAAAACACTTGAGAAGAGCCCAGAAAAAACTTTCTGAGCTCCTCTTTGTGTTCTTCATCGGCCCCAACCGAAAACAGCGGAGCCTCATCGGTGAGGTACTCACTGCACACATCCGAAAGGTGAGGGTGCGTGCAGGAGATACCTACCGGTAAATCTGCAATTTTTATACTAAAATTGCTCAATTCTTTTTACCACAGCGGGCTGGCGTAAACGTCATTCTTGCCGATGGTGTTGCCCTTGTCCTGAGAATCGTCAATCGGGACGCTCTCAGCCTCAACCGAGCCGTCCGTAGACGGGACATCGGGCTGCGGGTCGGGCTTGGGCGTGGGCTTAAAGATCTTCTCAAAAAATTTCTTTATGGAATCTCCAATCTTCTTGAAGAAGTCCTTAATGCTTGCCGACTGGGCAACGGTTGAAGCGGAAGCTGCGAAGACAGGGGCAGCAACAGCAAAGCCGAGCGCCAGAACAAGTATCATAGCTATAACAGCTTTGAGAGTTTTTTTCATAGCGAACTCTTCTCCTTTCATAAACCGTGAAAGCGCAAAATCACTTGTCGCCGTCCCAGTCGCCGGAACCGTTGTGCTTCTTGGCGTAGTTATCATCAGTACCTTCGCCAATGCTTATACGCGGAACCATTCTGACTTCTGCAAGACGAAACAGGAGGACTTCTGCGATAGGTTTCTCATAATTTTTCATAGTGCACATCTCCTATAGAATCTCAGGTTTCATCAAGCGGTGGGGGCGTCTGCATAGCAGGCGGCACGGGACTCACCGTAGAAGTAGGTGTTGCCCATCTTGGCATAAGGAGTTACGAAATAAACGGTGTCCTTATTAGCATCGGTGATAACGATGTTGGTGTAGAACAGACCCGCATCCACGTAACCTGCCTTGCCCGTTTTGCCTGTAGTTACATTAGCTGCAAACTGGCTGTCCTTGGTGAAGCTCCACTTTGCATCTTCGACAGTGACGCTCTGGTGGCCGGAATAAGTTCCGCCAAGAAGCTTGTCAACATCGTAGTAGGTCTTTGCGGCGCCGGCAGTCCTGTTGACGCCGAGCTTCTCATAGACCTTGCTCTTGACAACGAAGTCATAACCGCCCTCAACAGTGGGAGTGGCGTTGGTCGTCGAGATGACGAAGCCGATCTCGTCGAAATCAGGATACTGAGAACCTGCGATGGCAACCAGACGAAGAAGGTTTGTAACCGAGCCGTCATCGTTCTGACGCTGAACAGTCTGGAATCTGACGTTGGAGACCTTCTTACGGGCCTCGGCGAGTTCTTCCTTGGTGTACCAAATAGCCGTCAGGGACGGGCAGGGCTGCGAGTTGATGTTGGGGTTGAAGATATTTGCAAGGTCAACGTGGAAGTAACCGCGGTGGGTAAGCGTTGTGCCTGCAATGTTCTCGGGAGCTATGGCGTTGCTGAGAGTTTCAACTTTCGGGCCGTCGCCGTAGGAGGTGTAGTACTTCCAACCCTTGAAGTAAAGGTCAACGGCCTCGTGGCCATCCTTTTTGGAGATCGAGGTCAAAGCCTTTCTTCCGTCTGCGGAAGCGAGCTGCGCAAAGACAGCGGACTTGCCGTATGCCGAGTAATCGGGAACGACCTTTGCGATATCAATAGTACCCTGAACCTTGTTTGCGCCGTAGAACAGAGCTTCGGCGTTAACGTTGGCGAACGGGAGATTGTCGTTTACAAAGGTATCGGTCTTCGCGTTTGTTGCCGCGCTGCCGCTGTTGTAAACGATGCTGTTGTTGCTCTGGCCGTAGAAGTGGATATCAGCCTCATCAAAGTTGACGGTGACGAACATCTTACGGATGGTGTCGTTGCTCGCCGCATCGCTGTAGGTACCGAGGCGGATAACGGGCTCGGTCGAAGTACCGAACTGGTTGTCATCATAGATTACCTTGTAATCCATGTACTTAGCCTTGAGGTAGGACGAGGGGAGAGAGTTCTTCATCTCGGCCGTTACGGGGTAGGCTCTCTGCGGGAAGTTGACAACGGCGTTCGTGAACGCACCGTCGGCAGGACGGAATGCCGAGTTATCGGGTGTCCACCCGGGGTCGCTTATTCTGTAAGTGGGCTTATTGTAGTAAGTCCAATAGCCGCCGTTTTTATGTATATCATGACCGACATAGAATGCCTGCTGACCGGCTGCCCAACGCTTTGCGGGATACTCCACATCGTAGTTTATATAGCCCTCATACGGAGAAGCGTCTCTGTTGATAGCGGGGTTAGATGTGGAGATCGCTCTGACTCTGTATCTGGCTTCCCAGTCGTTCGAGTTTACAGCATTCAAGTCACAAAGATCTCGATCTGCGGTTTCTATTCTGGCTTTGTCAGACTCCGGCAGCTGGTAGTTATACGCATTCTTGTCGTAGTCATACCACAGATCGTTAACGTTCTTCTTGTAGTTCTTATAACGCTCCCAGTTCTTGTTGTTATCGTTGAGATAGAAGAACTGGATATCGGACTGGACGGGCGTAGTGGTGTCGCCGGTCCAAATGTTTCTGTCAAGCTTGCTGCCAAGAACAGTACCGTCTACGAGGAGAACGCGGTTGCCGGCCTGGCTTCCCGCCTGACCCTTGCCTCTCTCTGCCTCGGTCGCGGTGCCGTCGGCGTTGACCATGTTCCAATAGTTGACGCCTATCTTGGTCTCATAGAGGCTACCGCCCTTATAGATGACCTTGCCCTCGGGCAGATAGATATCGTCGGTAGTATCGGAGAAAGCATAGCCGTCCATGCGGTGGCTTGTATAGCTGCCGCCGTTCTGGCTCCTGGATACGGGTGCAACATATTCGTTGTTATAGACATATCCGCCGGCGGGGTCTGTGTAATCAGCACCGCGGCTCAAGCCTGTGCCGTCATATATAGTCTTAACAACTCTGTCGTCCGTAATATTCTTGGTCTGCTGCCAGGTTCTTGTATAATCTCTGACGCTCTTGAAAGCCTTATGGCCTGTTGTAACGAGGTCATAGTTATCGATAACCCAAACGCGCTCGCCGATGACTATAGTAGCCTTCTCGTTGAGGCAGATACCGGCGCCGTTGGAGAAAATAGCGGACTCCTCGTTGCCGTGCATTGTGCCGTAGATGCCGTGTTTCTCATGCTCTATGGCTTCGGTTACAAGCTCGAGGTTCTCGTTGAATCTGTTATCAAGACGGGTGATCTCGGTCTTGTTGCCGCTCGCGTCAACATAGTTATAAAGGGCAAGACCCGTAGCTTCGTCACGCTTAACATGAATAGCGTTGTTAAGGGTGCAATCCTGGCTTGCGTTGGGAACATCGATGTCGCCCTCCGCGAAATCGTTCGCGGAAACAAAGGCGTTTCTGAGGTTGAGCGTACCGGCGTTATATATGCCGCCGCCCTCAACTGTAATATCCTGCTGGGTGGTGCTGGTCTTTCTTCCGAGAGCTCCGCAGGAGTTGTTCGATACGGAGGGGAAGCTCTGAGCCATCTCAAGGGTAGTTGCGCCGCTCTCGGCGTCTTCACCTATGATATTGCAGGTTGCACTCTCGTGAACATAGATACCTGCGCCGTAGGAACGAGCAGATTTCGAGCTGTTGCCGTTAGAGGAATAAGTCTCCGCATAGGAGGCGTTCTCGACTATCTTACCGCCGGTCATGTTCATCACAGAGCCGGAAGCAAGGTAAACGCCGCCGCCGTAAGCAGTTGCGTCCGCTTTGCCGGAAGAATCTTTATTATAAACACGGACAGCATTGTTGGAGATCTCGCCGCCCTTCATGGTGAAGGTTGCGTTCTCGTCAACATAGACACCGCCGCCGCAAGCAGCCGCACCGGCGCTTACGTCGAAAATGAACTTATTTGAGGAATCCTGGAGACGCCATGCGCTGTTTCCGGAAATCTTACCGCTGAGGAGGGTGAAGCTTGCGCCGGGGGCAACATAGACACCGCCGCCGTGAGTTTCCTTAACATTGGCATAGAAACGGCTGAAATAGTTAGTATAAATACGGTAGTTACCGACTTTATTGAAGAGAGACCAAGACTGAGTGGAAAGGTCGGGCCAAGTATTGCCGTCGGGAGCTTTCTGTCCGCGCCTGATTATATAAGCATCTCCCCATTCGTTGGGAGCATTTCCGCCGAGACCTACTCCGAAATAGGCAACGCCCTGTAAAACATCGGAATCAACCAGATCATAGTTGGAATCGCCGTTTTCGCTGTACTGCGGCTTGCCGTAAATCGAACCGGAGCCGCCGGTTATAATAGCCTCTGTACCCGCGTTGACAACGCGTTCGTCAACGACAGTCAGATCGCCCCTGACAACGAAAATCGAGGTCTGATAATTCGGAGAGCCTGTATACGAGCTGCCGAGGGAGTTAAGACCGGAAACCTTATGGCCGTTAAGGTTCAAGCAGACCGTAACGCCTTCCTTGACGCAGAGCATAGCTTCATCGTACTCGGTGTAAGTAGCCGTATCGTTACCGGCGCTCGCGCCGAGCGCTTCATTTCCTCTCGCGCCGGTCATGAGCTTCTTCTGATCGGTATCGAGTCTCTCAAAGCGCTCTCTTTCGGCGGCCGAGAAGCTTTCCTTGCCCTGAAGGTCATAGTTGAGGAATGCGCGAGTGGTCGTATCGCCCGGCTCAGCAACATTGAAAACATCCTTATAGGGGTTAGTGCTTATCGAAGGATTCTTATCGAGAATATCATATTTTGCACCGTAGGTGGAGCCGGATCTTCCCAGAAGTTCGTTTATACCGAATTTCGGGTTACTGCTGGAATTCCAAGCATTATAGCCTTCCTTCTTCTTATAAGCATCCTTGAACACGCCGTATGTAGCATACGAATAATACTTACCGGCAGAAGTGCTCGAGGTAGTATTACCCTTTGTGTCCTTATAGACGCCGAAGGTGGGGAGGGAGATATCGGCGTCAAGACGGATATTCAGCGTCTGTCCGGGCTGAGCATTCTTGAGGTAATCTCTGAGCTGCTCATAAGCCGACGCTCCGCCGTCTTTGGTGCTGCTGACAGTAAGAATATCCGCGCCGGTCCAGTCGACACCGGAGGATACGGCATTGCTGCCGTTATCTGCGAGGACACTGGCGGCAGGAATCATGATCGTTGCAACGAGCACTATGGCGACGAGCAGCGACACTATCTTGCCGACTTTTCTTGTCTTCATAATTATCACCTTTCTTTTGATTTTTGCACCGGGCTTGTACGCATGGCGTACGGTGCATTTTCTTGCCCTTTTTATTTTTCCGCAGCGGCGTCATTGGCGCTGCCGCAACTGCAACGGCACGGTTTCTGCGAAAAGAGGCCACCTCTCCGCATACCTATACCATTACACTGTAACCTTATTTTACTCGCGCCTCTTTTGTTTGTCAACAGAAAAGTTCAAATTTTATATATAGATTAGAAACAGTTTATTTTGCCAAAACCATTTTTTGCACTTTGCACAAAAATTGCTTTATTGATATATTCAATCAAGGATTGGGAAGTCCGAAATTGGGGACAGAGGGGGGGATTACCCTATTTATGCTGTTTATTTTGCTTTGTTCCGAGCTTGCGTTCTGTGCCGCCGCGTACTACAAATTGCGAATAATCTGCCACCGCTCGCACAAATCGTCAAGACTGAATGCGGCATTGGCGGGGCTGGTTGACGGGAGGGCTGTTATGGGGACATTTGTCTGCGGCAGGATGAACCTTTCATAGAGCCGCGCGGCGGTCTTGCCGTTTGCGAAAACTCGGTCGATGCCGGTAGTGTATAATAATGTATATATATCGTTCGGGCGGACGTTCTTCATGCTACTGTCGCTCGAACCGTTTATCTCGCAGCTCTGTGCGACATCCCAGAGCGCGACACCGTTATCGAGCAGCAGTTTTTTCTTCTCATCTATGCTCTGCGGCACGGGCGAAGAAAACACGGCGGAGAGCACTTTCCAGAAGCGGTTCTGCGGGTGTCCGTAATAAAATCCCTGCTCACGCGACTTCACGGACGGGAACGAGCCGAGTACCAGCACGCGCGAATGATTGTCATAGACAGGGTCAAAGGTATGATAAAATATTTCTGCCATAGCTCCTCCCAAAATTTCAAAAAACTCTTGCCGTGGGCAAACAGCGTATATATAATAAAGGTATATAAAATATACAGGGGGTGTATAAAGATGAAAAAGATCAAACTCGTTGAAGAATTCAAGGCGTTTATCTCAAAGGGGAATGTCGTTGACATGGCGGTCGGCGTTGTAGTCGGCGGCGCGTTCGGCAAGATAGTCACTTCGCTCGTCTCCGACCTCATCATGCCGCTCGTCGGTCTGATAACAGGCGGCGGCAGCCTCAAGGATATGTTCGTCGTTCTCGGCGACCGCACGGGATTTGACCCCGCGAAGTACACAACTCCCGCCCTCGCTGCCGAGGCAGGATACGCCACGCTCAACTATGGCAACTTCATTCAGACTATCCTCGATTTTCTGATAATCGCGCTCGCAATTTTCCTCGTCATAAAGCTCATGGCGACGGCAAAATCGAAGCTCATCCACGAAAAAGTCGAAGAGCCCGCTCCCGCGACCACGAAAGTCTGTCCGTTCTGCTGCACTGAGATTCCGATCAATGCGGTCAAGTGCCCGCACTGCACGAGCGACCTGCCCGAAGAGGAAAGCGCAGAATAAGATACATACTAAAAGGACTGCCCGGATGAGCAGTCCTTTTTATTATGCGGTAAGTTCAACCCCTCCGTCACGACCTGCGGTCGCGCCGTCTCCCCTTTCAGGGGCGGCACAAAGGGACTTAAGTAATCAGAAGCCGATTATCAGCCCGCCCTTTTCGGCGTAATAGCTGCAAAGTCCGCGCGCGTGGACTATCTTGACCTCCGCCTTATCCCAGACGGACTGGATAGCCGACTTGACGCTCTCGGCGAACTCCGCGTTGCGGCAATGGCTGATGACGACTTTGCCGCAGTTGTAGCCGCGCTCTTTCATATCCTCGATTATCGCATCGAGCGCTTTCTTGCTGCCGCGTATCTTCTGCTTTATCTCGATCGTGCCCTGCTCGCTGCCGATACCGATGCCCCAGAAGCCGAGCTTGTTGGCGACGAAGCCGACGATTTTGCTCATGCGGCCGTTCTTGACGAGATTGTTGAAGGACGAGAGAGCGAATACGACATGGGTGTGGCGGGAATAAAGCTCCGCCTTTTCAACGACAGTCTCAAAGTCCGCGCCGGACTCGATAAGCTCGCAGATTTTTTTGACGAGCAGAACAAGCTCCGAACCCGCGGAGCGCGAGTCGATAACGGCGATTTTCTTATCGGGCTGCTCTTCGAGCACCATATCTTTTGCGGCGCACGCGCTGTTGTAGCTGCCGGAGAGCTTGCTCGAAATAGTGATGGCAATGACATTGCCCTCCTGCTCGAATTTCTCCTGCCACGCATGCGGCGACGGACACGCCGTGTGGCTCGCCTCTGCACAGGCATCCATCGAGTCGATCATTCCGTCAACATCGAGGTTGCGGTCGTCAACAAAGTTTTCGTCTCCAACGCTGATAGTGAACGGCACGGAAGAAAACACGATATTCTCATGCTCCTTGTCAAAGCCGAACATATCACAGCTTGAATCGGTGATGATGTTCCATTTCATTTTTGAATTTCTCCTCCCTTTTTAAGCGTCTGATTGCCGCTTTCTATCCATTATATATGTGTTATAGGCGCGAAGTCAATGCTTTTATGTCATAACAAAAATAATTTACAATTGCTTCATTTATAACAGACATCTTGACAAAGCGGGCGGCTGTTGGTATAATAAAACAAATCAATTTTTAAGCGGTACAGAGATGCCGGCAAGATTGGTGATGAATACGGATAGTCGGCGTTGATGTTCCGGCGTTCTTTGCATACACAGTCTTGCGGCAGCAGGACTTTTTCTTTTATATTTTTAAAGGAGACGCAAAAATGACGCACGACTTCGCTTGCAGATACGAAAAAATAAGAGCCTTTGCGGAAAAGTTCCTTGCCGACGGAGGTCTTTCGCCCGTTATTTCAAAAAAATATATTATTGTGCCCGGTCTTTGTGATGTTCATGTGCATTTCAGAGAGCCGGGTTTTTCTTATAAAGAAACCATCGCTTCCGGCTCTGCCGCTGCGGCGCACGGAGGATACACGGCGGTCTGCACGATGCCGAACCTCGACCCCGTGCCGGACAGCGCGGAGCATCTGCAAGTTCAGCTGGACGCGATAAAGCGCGGCGCGGCAATAAAAGTTCTGCCCTACGGCGCGATAACCGTCGGCGAAAAAGGCGAAAAGCTCGCAGACATGGAAGCTATATCCGACAAAGTCTGCGCGTTCTCCGACGACGGAAAAGGCGTTCAGAATGACGAAATGATGAGAGAGGCGATGACCGCCGCCAAGAGGCTCGGCAAGATAATCGCCGCACACTGCGAGGACAACTCCCTGCTCTTCGGCGGATATATCCACGACGGCGAATACGCAAGAATGCACGGGCACAGGGGCATTTCGAGCGCGAGCGAGTACAGGCAAATCGAGCGCGACCTGCGCCTTGCGGAGGAGACGGGCTGCGCATATCACGTCTGCCACATCTCGACAAAGGAGAGCGTTGAGCTGATAAGGCAGGCGAAGGCGCGCGGAGTAGATGTGACCTGCGAGACCGCGCCGCATTATCTTGTGCTCTGCGACGAGGACATGCAGGAGGACGGGCGATTCAAGATGAACCCGCCGCTGAGAAGCCGCGAGGACAAAGAAGCTCTTATAGAGGGCATAAAGGACGGCACGATAGACATGATAGCGACCGACCACGCGCCGCACAGCGCAGAAGAAAAAGGGCGTGGGCTCGAAAAGAGCCTCATGGGCGTTGTCGGGCTCGAAACCGCGTTTCCGATGCTCTACACAGAGCTTGTGACAAAAAATATCATAACGCTCGACAGGCTCGTTGAGCTGATGAGCTTCAAGCCGAAAGAGCGCTTCGGGATAGACACAAATAATGACTTCGCGGTGTTTGATATAAGCGAAGCGTATAAAATAGACCCGGAAGATTTTCTTTCGATGGGGCGCGCCACACCGTTCGCGGGGCGTGAGGTATTCGGCAGATGTCTGCTGACGGTGCATAATGGAAAAGTAGTTTACAAGGCGGAGGATAGAGCATGAAGCAGAGTATTTTCAAGATAACTTCAAACGAAAAAATCGCGCGCGACATATTTAAAATGACTCTTGCGGGCGACACCTCGGCGATAACCGCGCCGGGACAGTTCGTGAACATAAAGCTTGACGGATTTTTCCTGCGCCGCCCGATATCGGTCTGCGACTGCGTCGGAGAAAATCTGACGCTGATATATAAGGTAGTCGGGCGCGGCACGGAGCAGATGAGCCGCATGAAAAGCGGTGATGAGCTCGACCTTTTAACGGGGCTCGGAAACGGCTACAATACGGAAGCAAGCGGAGACAGTCCCCTGCTCGTCGGCGGCGGAGTCGGAGTTCCGCCGATGTATATGCTCTGCAGGGAGCTTATATCAGAGGGCAAAAATGTCACGGTAGTGCTCGGCTTCAACTCAAAAGACGATGTGTTCTATGAGGATGAATTTCGCGCGCTCGGCGCGGACGTACACATTGCGACCGCCGACGGCACCTACGGCATAAAGGGATTTGTCACGGATGTGATAAAAGACATGCAATACACATTTTTCTACACCTGCGGACCCGAGCCGATGTTCCGCGCAATGCATAAAATGATGAAAACGCCCGGGCAATACAGCTTCGAAGAGCGCATGGGCTGCGGATTCGGCGCGTGCATGGGCTGCTCCTGCAAGACGCTCACGGGCAACAAGAGGATCTGCAAAGAGGGTCCCGTAATGGAAAGTGAGGAGATAATATGGGCAGACTGAGCGTGAATCTTTGCGGCGAAGAGCTCGACAATCCCGTTATCCCGGCATCGGGCACATTCGGCTACGGATACGAATTTGCTGAGCTCTATGACATAAACTGCCTCGGAACCTTTTCGTTCAAGGGCACGACGAAAGAGCCGCGTTTCGGCAATCCCACGCCGAGAATAGCAGAGTGCACCGCCGGCATGATAAACGCCGTCGGGCTCCAGAACCCCGGAGTGGACAAAGTTATAAGCGAAGAGCTCCCGAAGCTCAAAAAGTGTTTTAACAAAAAAGTGATGGCGAACGTCAGCGGCTTTTCCGTTGACGAATACGCCTACACCTGCGAAAGGCTCGACAGTCAGGAGCAGGTCGGCTGGCTCGAAGTCAATGTCAGCTGCCCGAACGTTCACGGCGGCGGAATGAGCTTCGGCACGAACCCCCGCGCGGCGGCAGAGGTCACCAGAGCCGTCAAGGCGGTCACGAAAAAGCCGGTTATCATAAAGCTCTCTCCCAACGTCACCGATATAGTGAGCATCGCGAAAGCCTGCGAGGACGCGGGAGCGGACGGAATCAGCCTCATAAACACCCTGCTCGGCATGAGGATAGACCTGCGAACAAAAAAGCCCGTGATAGCGAACACAATGGGCGGCTTCTCCGGCAGTGCGATATTCCCCGTGGCGCTGAGGATGGTCTACCAGGTCTCGTCGGCTGTCAATATCCCCGTAGTCGGCATGGGCGGCGTATCGTCCGCCGAGGATGTTATAGAAATGATGCTCGCCGGAGCGACGGCGGTCGAAATAGGCGCTGCAAATCTTGTTGACCCGTTCATATGCAAAAAAACAGTCGAAGCCCTGCCCGCGGCTGCGGACAAGTATAATATAAACGAACTCAAGGACATCATAGGAGGAGCACACAATGGGTAAAGATGTGATAATCGCCTGCGACTTTGCAGACAAGGAAACCGCGCTGAACTTTCTCGACAAATTCGAGGGCAGAAAGCCGTTCGTCAAGATCGGCATGGAGCTTTTCTATGCCGAGGGTCCGCAGATAGTCCGCGAGATAAAGGCGCGCGGACACAAAATCTTCCTCGACCTCAAGCTTCACGATATCCCAAACACGGTTAAAAAGAGCATGGCTGTACTCTCGCAGCTCGATGTCGATATGTGCAACCTCCATGCCGCGGGCACATCGCGCATGATGGAGGCGGCTCTCGAGGGGCTGACCCGCCCGGACGGCACGCGCCCCCTGCTGATCGCCGTGACCCAGCTGACCTCCACCGATCAGGAGGCGATGGAGCGCGATCTTCTGATAAAAGAGCCGATAGACAAAGTTGTCATGCACTACGCCGAGACCGCGAAGAACGCAGGACTTGACGGCGTTGTCTGCTCCCCGCTCGAGGCGCAGAAAGTCCACGACATATGCGGCGAAAAGTTTTTGACCGTCACTCCCGGCGTTCGCTTTGCGGACGGCGACATAGGCGACCAAAAGCGAGTTATGACGCCCGAGCAGGCGAAGAAAATCGGCTCCGACTACATCGTCGTCGGCAGACCGATAACCTCAGCGCCCGACCCCGTCGCGGCATACGAGAGATGCATAAAAGAATTTGTTGACTGAAGGAGAAAAGAAAAATGACTGAGACAAGCAGAAAAATCGCAAAAGATCTTCTTAAAATACAGGCAGTGTTTCTGAGCCCCGACAAGCCCTTTACATGGGCGAGCGGAATAAAAAGCCCCGCCTACTGCGACAACCGTCTGACGCTCACGGCGCCCGAGGTTCGCACGGATGTTGAAACCGGGCTCAAGGAGCTCATCGAAGAAAACTATCCGGAGGCTGAAGTTCTCATGGGCACTTCGACCGCCGGCATCGCCCACGCCGCGATAACTGCGCATTTAATGAATCTGCCGATGGGCTATGTCCGCTCCGGCAACAAGGATCACGGCAGGCAGAACCGCATCGAGGGCAAGCTCGAAAAGGGTCAGAAAGTCGTCGTGGTCGAAGATCTTATCTCGACGGGCGGCAGCGTTATCGAAGTCGTCGACGCTCTGCGCGAAGTGGGCGCAGAGGTGCTCGGAATAGTCAGCATCTTCACCTACGGAATGAAAAAGGGTCTTGAGAGACTCGCCGCGGCGGATGTAAAGAATGTGAGCCTTACTAATCTCGACGTGCTCTCCGAAGTCGCGGCTCAGGAGGGATATATAAAGCCCGAGGATGTAAACAGACTTATAGCGTTCCGCAACAATCCCTCGGACGAGAGCTGGATCGGTGGTGCAAAATGAGGAGCATAATAAACATCCTCGACCTCTCCGCCGGGGAGATCGACCAGCTGATAGCCGTCGCCGATGACATCATGGCGCAGCCAGAAAAATACAACGAGGTCTGCCGCCACAAAATTCTCGCCACGCTGTTCTTTGAGCCCTCGACGCGCACAAGACTCAGCTTCGAGAGCGCGATGCTCTCGCTTGGCGGTCAGGTGATAGGCTTCTCCGGCGCGGACTCAAGCTCCGCCGTCAAAGGCGAGACGATTGCCGACACGATAGAGGTAGTCAACGGCTACGCGGATATAATCGCCATGCGCCACCCGAAAGAGGGCGCGCCGGTAGTTGCATCCATGCACACGGCGGTGCCGCTGATAAATGCCGGCGACGGCGGGCATTTTCATCCCACGCAGACGCTCGCCGACCTGCTGACCATTCACCACGAAAAGGGTACGTTTGATAATCTTACAATAGGACTCTGCGGCGACCTGAAATACGGCAGAACCGTCCACTCGCTCATAGCCGCGATGACGAGATACAAGAATGTAAAGTTCGTGCTCATCTCCCCCGAGGAGCTGCGCCTGCCGCAGTTCGTTATTGACGACTATCTCGAGGGAAGCGGGCTTCGATATGAGGAGTGCCGCTCGCTTGAAGAGGCGATGCCCAAGCTCGACATACTCTATATGACCCGCATCCAGCGCGAGCGTTTCACGGACGATGCGGAGTATCAGCGTCTCAACGGCATATATGTCCTCGACAAGGAGAAGATGAGCCTTGCAAAGAGCGACATGTGCGTGCTGCATCCCCTGCCGCGAGTCAACGAGATATCGCCCGAGGTGGACTCCGACCCGCGCGCGAAGTATTTTGAGCAGACTCGGTGCGGCAAGTTCATGCGCATGGCGCTGATAATGAAGCTGCTCGGACTCATACCAAACGAGGTTCAGCCCGAAAAGGCGGAGGAGCCACAGTATATATACGACAAATACCGTTGCGACAACCCCGTCTGCATCAGCGTATGCGAGCCGGCTGTCAGAAGCATTTTTAAGACTTTTGACGCAAACGGCGGCGCGTGCAGATGCATTTATTGTGACAAAGAGCGAAAGTAAAAAAGTTCTCCGATGCGCCTTGACTGAAAGGTCTTGTATTTGGTATACTTTAGGTACAATACAGATGAGTTTTCTGCGACTGACGGATTATTGCAGAGCACTGCAAGGGAACAGAAAAACTCTTTTTCAGCCGACCGTCTGGGCACACCTGAGATACATTCTCGGAGTGTGCCCTTTTTGATTTTTTCAGGAGGTATAAAATGAAGAAAGTCGGTATAGTAATGGGCAGCGACAGCGACCTGCCCGTCATCAGAAAAGCGACAGACACCCTGCGCGCGCTCGGCATCCCGTTTGAAGCGCACGTCTATTCGGCACACAGAACGCCCGACGAAGCCATGGCTTTTGCCCGCTCGGCAAAGGAAAACGGCTTCGGAGTCATTATAGCCGCAGCAGGCATGGCGGCGCATCTCGCCGGAGCCATTGCGGCGAACACCACCCTGCCCGTTATCGGCATTCCCTGCAAATCCAATACTCTCGACGGCATTGACGCCCTCCTTTCCACAGTACAGATGCCCTCCGGCATACCCGTTGCGACTGTTGCGATAAACGGAGGAGCCAATGCCGCTTTGCTTTCGGCTCAGATACTCGCGCTGAGCGAGCCGGAGCTTGCAAAGAAGCTTGAAGAAAAACGCGCCGCCGACGCCAAAGCAGTCCTCGAAAAGGACGCCGCCGTTTCGGCAGAACTCAACTCGGAGGTTTAAAACATGAACGAGATATCAAAGTCCGATGTATACGCCGACGCGGGCGTTGACATAACCGCGGGATACAAGGCAGTGGAGCTTATGAAAAAGCACATCGCGCGCACGCTCACCTCGGGCGTCTGCTCTGATGTCGGCGGCTTCGGCGGTCTGTTCGAGCTCGACCTGACGGGCATATCAAAGCCCGTGCTCGTCAGCGGCACCGACGGAGTCGGCACGAAACTCAAGATAGCCTTTCTCATGGACAAGCACGACACCGTCGGCATCGACTGCGTGGCTATGTGCGTCAACGATATAATCTGCTGCGGCGCAAAGCCCCTGTTCTTCCTCGATTACATAGCCTGTGGCAAGAACTATCCCGAGAGGATAGCGGACATTGTCAGCGGCGTCTGCGAGGGCTGCGTTCAGTCGGGCGCGGCGCTCATCGGCGGCGAGACCGCCGAGATGCCCGGATTTTATCCGATAGACGAATACGACCTCGCGGGCTACTGCACGGGCGTTGTCGACAAGGACAGAATTATTGACAATAAGACAATGACCCCCGGCGATGTTATAATCGCGCTCCCCTCGAGCGGCGTTCATTCAAACGGCTTCTCGCTCGTGAGAAAAGTTTTTGATGTTGAAAACCGCAATCTCACCCTCCCCGTTGACGAGCTCGGCGGCAAGAGCATCGGCGAGACTCTGCTCACGCCGACAAAGATATATGTAAAGCCCGTTCTCGCCCTGCTCGAAAAGATAAAAGTCAAGGGCATATCCCACATCACGGGCGGCGGCTTCTATGAAAACATCCCGAGAAGCATCCCCGACTCGCTCGGCGCGAAGATAGACCGCTCGGCGGTAAAAGTTCTGCCGATATTTGATCTCATCGCAAAGGCGGGAGATATCTGCGAGCGCGATATGTTCAACACATTCAACATGGGTGTGGGCATGAGCATAGTCGTTTCAAAGGACGACGCCGACGAGGCGCTCAGCATTCTTAAAGCCTCGGGCGAAGAGCCCTATATCATAGGTGAAATAGTCTCGTCTGCGGAGAAAATCGAGATATGCTGAAAAACTTTCTGAGTTCTATATGCGCGGGTGTGTTGATTTCCATCGGCGGCTGTGTATTTCTCGCTTGTGAGAACAGATATGTCGGCGCGGTGCTGTTTTCGGTGGCTCTGCTCTGCATCTGCCTCAAGGGCTACGCGCTCTACACCGGCAGGGTCGGATATATAATTGAGAGCCACAAGAAGAGTGATTTTGCCGCTCTTGCGGTTATACTCATCGGCAATCTTATAACGACATTTCTTCTCGGCATGCTCGTGCGGGTCTCTATGCCGCAGCTCGGCGAGACGGCAACTGCAATTTGTTCCGGCAAGCTCACCCAAGCGTTTTGGCAGACCCTTGTCCGCGCGTTTTTCTGCGGAATACTGATGTATCTCGCGGTAAGCACATACAAAGAGAAGAACACTGTTTTGGGTATTCTCTTCTGCGTGCCGGTGTTTATTCTAAGCGGATTTGAACATTCGATAGCCGATATGTTCTATTTCGGCGCATCGGGCATCTTCTCGTTGAGTGCCGCGCTGTTCATGCTCGCTGTTGTTATCGGCAACTCGCTCGGCGGAATGCTCCTGCCGGCGCTGACTCTTATCGGAGGGGAGAAAAAATGAAAGCAAACAAAGCTGAAATCGCCGTTTTTGTCTCCGGCGGCGGAACGAATCTCCAGGCTCTTATCGACGCGCAGAAAAGCGGAATAATCGAGCACGGCGAGATAAAGCTGGTCGTTTCGAGCAACCCGAACGCCTACGCGCTCGAACGCGCGGCGAAAGCGGGAATCAAGGGCGTCACGGTCAGCAAGAAAGAATTCGGCAGTCAGGCGGCTGTTGAAGAAAAAATAATTGAAATACTCGAAAAAAATAATATAGACCTGATAGTCCTCGCGGGCTACATGAGCATACTGAGCGCGGACTTCACGCGCAGATACGAGCGCAGGATAATAAATGTCCACCCGTCGCTCATCCCGTCGTTCTGCGGCGAGGGCTTCTACGGGCTGCGAGTCCACGAAGCGGCGCTGAAAAAGGGAGTCAAAGTGACGGGCGCAACGGTTCATTTCGTCAACGAGATACCCGACGGCGGCGAAATAATCATGCAGAAGGCGGTCAAAGTCAGGGACGGCGACACGCCCGAAACGCTTCAGAAAAGAATCATGCGCCTCGCCGAATGGAAAATACTCCCGGCGGCGGCGGAAAAAATATCGGACGAAATAGTCCGTAAAAAAGCGGAGGAAAAATAATGGATATTTACGCAGTCAACGACATAGCAAAGCTCATTGAGGGCAACTCCTACGTAGGCAGAGGCATCGTCATCGGCAAGAGCGCCGACGGCAAAAAGGCGTGCACCGCATATTTCATCATGGGTCGCTCGGCAAACAGCCGCAACCGCATATTCACCGAACGCGGCGGAGTGCTCTATACCGAGCCGTTCGACGCTTCAAAAGTAGAAGATCCGAGTCTCATTATTTACGCCGCAGTCAGAAATTACGAAAACAAGATAATCGTCACAAACGGCGATCAGACGGATACAATAAACGACGCTTTAAAAGTCGGCGGCTCGTTTAAGAGCGCACTTGAGACACGCGAATTTGAGCCGGACGCGCCAAACTTCACCCCCAGAATCAGCGGCATGCTGACATTTGAAAACAAAGATTTCACATATGAGATGAGTATTCTCAAGAGCGCGGACGCCGCGGGCAGTGCGTGCAACAGATACACATTCTCTTATTCCCCGCTCGCAGGTCTCGGTCATTTCATCCACACCTATGTCTGCGACGGCAACCCCATTCCCACCTTTCAGGGCGAGCCGGAGAGAGTGGCTATCCCGAACGATATTGACGAGTTCACGCAGTCACTTTGGAACGCTCTCGATGCAGACAACAAAATCTCGCTCTATGTCAGATACACCGATCTCGTGACCGGTGCGGAAGACAGCAGACTCATAAACAAGAACGCTTGAAAAGGAGAATAAAAATGAAAGAATTCGAGCTCAAATACGGCTGCAACCCCAACCAGAAGCCCTCGCGCATCTATATGGCGGACGGCGGCGAACTGCCTATAGAAATACTCTGCGGCAGACCCGGATACATAAACTTTCTCGACGCTTTCAACTCCTGGCAGCTCGTCAAGGAGCTCAAAGAGGCTCTCGGTCTCCCGGCGGTCACTTCTTTTAAGCATGTCAGCCCCACCTCGGCGGCGGTCGGCATTCCGCTCTCCGACAAGCTCAAAAAAGCCTGCTTTGTTGACGACATAGAGGGGCTTGACGACTCCCCGCTCGCCTGCGCCTATGCGCGCGCACGCGGCACGGACAGAATGTGTTCGTTCGGCGATTGGGTCGCCCTCTCCGATGTCTGCGATGTGACTACCGCGAAGATGATAAAGCGCGAAGTTTCCGACGGCATCATCGCCCCAGGATATGAGCCCGAGGCGCTTGAAATCCTCAAATCCAAGCGCAAGGGCAACTACAATATAGTGAAAATTGACCCGGATTATGTTCCCGAAGAAACAGAGCGCAAGCAGGTCTACGGCATAACCTTTGAACAGGGCAGAAACAATTTCAAGATAAACAGAGAGCTGCTCTCGAATATAGTCACCGAAAACAAAAATCTCCCCGACAGCGCGGCGCGCGACCTCATAATCTCGCTCATCACGCTCAAATATACGCAGTCAAACTCTGTCTGCTACGCGGTTGACGGGCAGGCTATCGGCGTCGGCGCGGGTCAGCAGTCGAGAATACACTGCACCCGCCTCGCAGGCACAAAGGCAGACACCTGGTTCCTGCGCCAGCACGAAAAAGTCCTGAACCTCCCGTTCAAGGATTCGATAGGCCGCCCCGACAGGGACAATGTCATTGACGGCTACATCAACAAAAACGAAGAAGATGTCTGCGCCGAGGGCAACTGGCAGAAGTATTTCACCTCCCGCCCCGAGCCGCTGACCGACGGGGAGATAAAAGAATATCTCGCCTCTATAGACGGCGTATCGCTCGGCTCGGACGCGTTCTTCCCGTTCAGCGACAACATCGAAAGAGCAAAGCGCAGCGGAGTAAAATATATCGCAGAGCCCGGCGGCTCCATCCGCGACGACCTTGTGATAGAGTGCTGCGACAAATACGGCATGGTCATGGCATTCACCGGCATGCGCCTGTTCCACCATTGACGGAGGACTCAAAATGAACATTCTTGTAGTAGGTTCCGGCGGAAGAGAGCACGCCGTTATAAAAAAGCTCAGAGAGAACAGCGAAGTTAAAAAAATATACGCCCTGCCCGGAAACGGCGGCATCGCCGCAGACGCCGAATGTGTCAACATAGGCGCTACAGATATTGACGGCATCGCGGAATTTGCAAAGAACAATCAGATAGACTATGCGGTTGTCACGCCGGACGATCCGCTTGTGCTCGGCTGCGTCGACAGGCTTGAGAGCCTCGGCATTCCCTGCTTCGGTCCGCGCAAAAACGCCGCGATAATCGAGGGCAGCAAGGTTTTTTCAAAGAACCTGATGAAAAAATACGGCATACCCACCGCACAGTACGAAGTTTTTGACAGCGCGGAGGACGCGCTCGCCTATCTCGACTCAGCACCCATTCCGACCGTTATAAAGGCGGACGGCCTCGCGCTCGGCAAGGGCGTTATAATCGCCGCAACGCGCGACGAGGCGAAAGAAGCGGTCGTTGAAATCATGCGTGACAAGAAGTTCGGCAAGAGCGGCGACAGCATCGTTATCGAAGAATTTCTGACGGGTCCCGAGGTCTCGGTGCTCTCGTTCACGGACGGCAAGACCGTAGTCCCCATGATATCGTCGATGGATCACAAGCGAGCACTCGACAACGATAAAGGTCTCAACACCGGCGGCATGGGCACCGTTGCGCCGAACCCGTATTACACAAAAGAGATTGCCGACAGGTGCATGAAAGAGATATTCCTGCCCACGGTAAACGCGATGAACGCGGAGGGCAGAACCTTCAAGGGCTGCCTCTATTTCGGGCTCATGCTCACGGGAAGCGGTCCGAAGGTCATCGAATACAACTGCCGCTTCGGCGACCCGGAGACTCAGGTCGTGCTCCCGCTGCTAAAGAGCGATCTGCTCACCGTTATGAGAGCCACAACAGACGGCACGCTCGCCGAGACACCCGTTGAGTTTTCGGATAAAAACGCCTGCTGCGTGGTCATGGCTTCAAAGGGCTATCCCGTGGCATACGAAAAGGGATATGAAATAGATATCCCCGATGAGATAAAGGACAGCGTTTATGTCGCGGGCGCCGCCGAGAAAAACGGCAAGCTCGTGACGAGCGGTGGCAGAGTTCTCGGCGTGACGGCGGTCGAAGATACGCTTCGGGAGGCAATAGCCTCGGCATACGAAAAGGCAGAAAAAATTCATTTTGAAAACGCCTTCTATAGGCACGACATCGGCGCGAAAGCGCTCGCCGCAAGGGAGGAAAAATAAATGGTATACAGAGTATTCGTCGAAAAGAAAAAGGAGCTCGCGCAAGAGGCAAAGTCCCTGCTCAGCGAAGCTAACGACCTGCTCGGAATCAAGAATCTCACCGATGTGCGCGTTATCAACCGCTACGATGCGGAGAACATCACGCCCGAGCTCTTCGATTATGCAAAGCGCACCGTGTTCTCCGAGCCGCAGCTCGACATCGTATCGGACAGCATCGAGATAAACGGCAAGTGCTTTGCGGTCGAATTCCTGCCCGGTCAGTTCGACCAGCGCGCCGACTCTGCGGCTCAGTGCATCCAGATAATCTCGCAGGGCGAGCGCCCGCTGATACGCACGGCGAAAATATACATCCTCATCGGCGACATAACCGACGCCGACGCGCAGAGGATAAAAAAATATGTCATCAACCCCGTCGAGGCGCGCGAGGCAAGCCTTGAAAAGCCCGAGACGCTCGCCGTGAAATACGATATCCCGACCGAAGTCAGAACTCTCGACGGATTTATCAATCTCGACAGAGCTGGGCTTGAGGACTTCGTCAAAAAATACGGTCTCGCCATGGACGCGGACGACATTGCGTTCTGTCAGGATTATTTCAAATCCGAGCACCGCGACCCGACGATAACAGAAATTCGCATGATCGACACCTACTGGTCAGATCACTGCCGCCACACTACTTTCCTTACTGTCATAGACAGCGTGAAATTCGAGGACGAGCTGCTGCAAAAGACCTACGACGAATATCTTGCGGTCAGAAAAGAATTAGGCCGCGCAAAGCCGATATGCCTTATGGATCTCGCGACGATAGCGGTCAAATATCTCAAGAAACACGGCAAGCTCGACCGCCTCGACGAGTCCGAGGAGATAAACGCCTGCACGGTGAAAATAGATGTCGAGGTCGACGGTGTCACCGAGCCGTGGCTCCTGCTCTTCAAAAACGAGACGCACAACCACCCGACGGAAATCGAGCCTTTCGGCGGCGCGGCGACCTGCATCGGCGGCGCTATCCGCGACCCGCTCTCGGGGCGCTCGTATGTCTACGGCGCGATGCGCGTCACCGGCGCGGCAGACCCGCTCAAGCCCATTGACGAGACGATAAAGGGCAAGCTGCCGCAGAGAAAAATCGTCACTACCGCGGCAGCGGGCTATTCCTCATACGGCAACCAGATAGGCCTTGCCACCGGCATAGTCGACGAGATATATCACCCCGGCTATGCGGCGAAGAGAATGGAGATAGGCGCGGTCATCGCGGCGACTCCCGCAGAGAATGTGCGCCGCGAAGTTCCCGCTCCCGGAGATATTGTTATCCTGCTCGGCGGCTCGACCGGACGCGACGGCTGCGGCGGAGCGACGGGTTCTTCAAAATCACACACGGTCGAATCGCTCGAGAGCTGCGGCGCGGAGGTTCAGAAGGGCAACGCGCCCGAGGAGAGAAAGCTCCAGAGACTTTTCAGGAACAAAGAAGCCTGCCTGATGATAAAACGCTGCAACGACTTCGGCGCGGGCGGCGTATCGGTAGCTATAGGCGAGCTTGCGGACGGACTTGAGATAGACCTCAACGCAGTGCCGAAAAAATACGAGGGTCTCGACGGCACGGAGCTTGCGATAAGCGAGAGCCAGGAGCGCATGGCGGTCGTTGTCGAGCCGCACAATGTTGACGCTTTCCTCGCGCTGGCAAATAAAGAAAATCTTCAGGCCGTGCCCGTGGCGCAGGTCAAGGCCGAGCCGAGGCTCGTCATGAACTGGAACGGCAAAAAGATAGTCGATATCAGCCGCGAATTCCTGAATTCCAACGGCGCGGACAAGCATATAGACATCACCCCCGAGGCTCCCGCACTCAAAGAGAAGGAAATCTCCGGCTCGTTTGCGGAGAATTACTCGGCGCTTGCATCCGACCTCAACATCTGCTCGAAGCGCGGACTTTCCGAGCGTTTCGATTCAACGATAGGCGCGGGCACGGTACTCATGCCGTTCGGCGGCAAGAATCAGCTGACTCCCATTCAGGCGATGGTGCAGAAGATCTCGGTCGAGAAGAAGCACACCGACGACTGCTCGCTCATGGCGTTCGGATACAATCCGTTTATAACCGAGCAGAGCCCTTATCACGGCGCATATCTTGCGGTTATCGAATCGGTCTGCAAGCTCATCGCCTCGGGCGCAGAGTTCAAGGATGTTTATCTCACCTTCCAGGAATATTTTGAGCGCCCCGGCAGGGACGGCAAGCGCTGGGGTCAGCCTTTGGCCGCGCTTCTCGGCGCATTCAAGGCGCAGATGGAGCTCGGAATCGGCTCGATAGGCGGCAAGGACTCGATGAGCGGCTCGTTTGAGGACCTCGACGTTCCGCCCACCCTCGTCTCGTTCGCCGTGACAACGGAAAAGACCTCTTCAATAGTCTCGCCAGAGTTCAAATCGGCGGGTCACAAGGTTGTTTTCATCGCGCCGGAGAAAGACGAAAACGGTCTGCCGAAGACCGACTCGCTAATAGATGTGTTCTCCCGAGTTACCGGGCTTCTTCGCTCGGGCAAGGCGGTTGCCTGCTACACCCCCGGCATTGGCGGCATAGCGGAGGCGGTCATGAAGATGGCGTTCGGCAACGGCATCGGCTTTGAATACAGCAAAGACATAACGCTCGAAAAGATATTCGGACTCAGCTACGCGGGCTTCATTCTTGAGCTTGCGGACGGCGCAGAAGAAGCTGGCACGCTTCTCGGTCACACAAACGACAGCGGCTGCATCAGCCTTGGCGGCGAGAACATCGCTCTTTCAAAGCTTCTCGGAATATACGAGAACAAGCTCGAAAGCGTCTACAGCTGCAATATCAAAAACGCAGGCAAGGGTGCTGAGAACTTCTCATATGAAACTGTTGAGCGCAAAGCTCCCGCGATAAAAGTTGCAAAGCCGCGCGTGCTCATTCCGGCGTTCCCCGGCACGAACTGCGAATACGACAGCGCAAAGGCAGTCCGCGACGCGGGCGCAGAGCCGGAGATAATTGTTATAAACAACCTCAGCGCGGACGGCATCAGCCGCAGCGTCGAAAAATTCGCGGACGAGCTTCGCTCCTCGCAGATGATATTTATCCCCGGCGGCTTCTCCGGCGGCGACGAGCCGGACGGCAGCGGAAAGTTTATCACGGCATTCTTCAGAAATGCCGCGATAAAAGAGGGCGTCACCGACCTGCTTGAAAACAGGGACGGACTCATGTGCGGAATCTGCAACGGCTTCCAGGCGCTGATAAAGCTCGGACTCGTCCCCTACGGCAAGATAATCGACACGGACGAAAATTGCCCGACGCTCACATTCAACACCATCGCGCGCCACCAGTCGAGAATAGTGCGCACCCGCATTTCTTCGAACAAATCGCCGTGGCTCGCGCTGACTCATGTCGGTGACATATATTCCGTGCCGATCTCGCACGGCGAGGGCCGTTTCCTCGCAAGCGACGAGCTCATAGCCAAGCTCGCCGCGAACGGACAGATAGCCACGCAGTATGTTGATCTTGACGGCAACGCTTCAAATGATATACACTTCAACCCCAACGACTCCGTCTGCGCTATCGAGGGCATCACATCGCCCGACGGCAGAGTCTTCGGAAAAATGGGACACAGCGAAAGAATCGGAAAAGGTCTTTACAAAAATGTCCCGGGAGATTATAATATTCGTATGTTTGAAGCGGCTGTTAAATATTTTAAGTGATGACAAGGAGAATGGAGCATGGCCTATTTATCCGACATTGAAATTGCGCAGCGCTGCAAACCCGAGCACATCGGCGTTATCGCAAAGCGCGCCCATGTTGACGAAAAGTACATCGAGCAATACGGAAACTACAAGGCGAAAATAGACCTGTCCCTGCTCTCGGAGACGAAGCGGGAAAACGGAAAGCTGATTCTCGTCACCGCCATAACCCCGACCCCTGCGGGCGAGGGCAAGACCACGACGACGATAGGCCTCGCAGACGGACTGCGCAGAATAGGCAAGGATGTCACGGTCGCCCTGCGCGAGCCGAGCCTCGGCCCGGTTTTCGGAGTCAAGGGAGGAGCCGCTGGCGGCGGATATGCGCAGGTGGTTCCCATGGAGGATATCAACCTCCACTTCACCGGCGACTTCCACGCGATAGGCGCGGCGAACAACCTGCTTGCCGCGATGCTCGACAACCACATTCAGCAGGGCAACGCCCTGGGCATAGATGTCCGCAAGATAACATGGAAACGCTGCGTTGACATGAACGACCGCCAGCTTCGATTTATCGTCGACGGCATGGGCGGCAAGGCGAACGGTATGCCCCGCGAGGACGGATTTGACATAACCGTCGCGAGCGAGATAATGGCTGTGCTCTGTCTTTCAAGCTCGATAACCGACCTCAAAGCGAGGCTCTCGCGCATGATCGTCGGCTACACCTACGACGACAAGCCCGTGACCTGCGGCGAGCTCAAGGCGGCCGGCGCGATGACCGCGCTTTTGAAAGACGCCCTGAAGCCCAACCTTGTCCAGACCCTTGAGGGCACGCCCGCATTCGTCCACGGCGGACCGTTTGCGAACATAGCGCACGGCTGTAACTCCGTCATGGCGACTAAGATGGCGCTCAAGATGGGCGATTATACCGTCACCGAAGCGGGATTCGGCGCAGATCTCGGTGCCGAAAAGTTCCTCGATATAAAGTGCCGCATGGCGGGACTTGCGCCCGACGCGGTGGTCGTTGTTGCCACTGTCCGCGCGCTCAAGATGCACGGCGGGCTCGACAAAAAGGAGCTTGCGGTTGAAGATATCGGCGCGCTCGAAAGAGGTATACCGAACCTCCTGCGCCATGTTTCCAACATCAAAAATGTCTATAAACTCCCCTGCGTCGTTGCGGTCAACAGATTCCCGACCGACACCGACGCCGAGATAGATTTCATCATCGCAAAATGCCGTGAGCTCGGGGTCAACACCGTGCTCTCCACCGTGTGGGCTGAAGGCGGCAAGGGCGGCGAAGCGCTCGCGCGCGAAGTAGTCCGCCTGTGCGAAGAGGAAAAGGGCGATTTCACTTTCGCCTATGAAGATGAGCTTTCGATCGAGGAGAAGATCGAAGCCGTTGTCAGAAAAGTCTACGGCGGCGACGGAATAACCGTCATGCCCAATGCCAAAAAGCAGATAGCCCAGCTTGAAGCTCTCGGTTTTAGCAAATGCCCCGTATGCATAGCAAAGACCCAGTACAGCTTTTCGGATGACCCGACAAAGCTCGGCGCGCCCGAGCACTTTACTGTGACGGTAAAAAATGTCAAGGTCTCCGCGGGTGCGGGATTTATCGTTGTTCTGACCGGCGACATTCTAACCATGCCCGGACTGCCGAAGGTTCCCGCCGCAGAAAAAATAGACGTTGACGAAAGCGGCAGAATAACAGGTCTGTTCTGAGATAATAATTCCGCTCGGAGAAAAAACTCTGCCGAGCGGAGTTTCTATAAATATCGGAGGTAATAAAATGGCTTATTATTTCAACGAAGTATCGCATACCTTTAATGAGTATCTGCTCGTCCCCGGCTATTCGTCGAGCGAGTGCGTGCCCGCGAATGTGTCGCTCAAGACGCCCCTTGTCAAGTACAAAAAGGGCGAGGAGCCCGCGATTTCGCTCAACATTCCGCTGACTTCCGCCATTATGCAGTCCGTCTCCGGCGAGAAGCTCGCCGTGGCGCTCGCAAAGGAGGGCGGCGTATCGTTCATCTTCGGCTCGCAGAGCATAGAGGATGAGGCGGCCATGGTCGCAAGGGCAAAGAATTTCAAGGCCGGCTTCGTCGTCAGCGACTCGAACATCACTCCCGACGCCACTCTCAACGACGTTATCGCGCTCAAGGAGAGAAACGGCCATTCCACTATCGCCGTGACCGAGGACGGCTCGGCAAACGGCAAACTTGTCGGCATAGTTACGAGCAGAGACTACCGCGTCAGCCGCATGACCGGCGACGAGAAAGTTTCGTCTTTCATGACTCCCCGTGAAAAGCTCGTCACCGCCCCCGACAGCACCACCCTCAAGGAAGCAAACGACATAATTTGGGACAACAAGCTCAACTCCCTGCCCATAGTCGATTCCGAAGGCAAGCTCAGATATTTTGTTTTCCGCAAGGACTATGATGCCCATAAGGACAACCCGAACGAGCTTCTCGACGCCGACAAGCGCTATGTTGTCGGCGCAGGTATAAACACAAGAGACTACGCCGAGCGTATTCCCGCACTTGTCGAGGCGGGCGTAGATGTGCTCTGCATCGACTCCTCTGAGGGCTTCTCGGAGTGGCAGTCCCGCACCCTCGCATGGGTCAGAGAGCACTACGGCGACAGCGTCAAGGTCGGCGCGGGCAACGTAGTTGACAGAGAGGGCTTCCTCTTCCTCGCCGAGGCGGGTGCGGACTTCATAAAGGTCGGCATCGGCGGCGGCTCCATATGCATTACCCGCGAAACAAAGGGTATCGGCAGAGGTCAGGCGTCGGCTCTTATCGATGTCTGCAAGGCAAGAGACGAATATTTCGAGAGAACGGGCGTATATATCCCCGTCTGCTCCGACGGCGGCATCGTCTACGACCACCACATGACCCTCGCGCTTGCAATGGGCGCGGACTTCCTGATGCTTGGCCGCTACTTCGCGCGCTTTGACGAGAGCCCGACAAACAAGATTTCACTCAAGGGCACTTATTATAAAGAGTACTGGGGCGAGGGCTCCAACCGCGCAAGGAACTGGCAGCGCTACGACCTCGGCGGCGACAAGAAGCTGTCGTTCGAGGAGGGCGTTGACTCCTATGTCCCCTACGCCGGCAGCCTCAAGGACAATGTCACGCTCTCGCTGAGCAAGGTAAAGTCCACTATGTGCAACTGCGGCGCGCTCACCATCCCCGAGCTGCAGCAGAAAGCGAAGCTGACCCTTGTCTCCGCAACGAGCATTGTTGAGGGCGGCGCGCACGACGTCGTGCAGAAAGAGACCTACTCCGATCTGAAAAAATAAGCCTGATTCTTTACGGCAGGGCGCGGTGAAAACCGTTCCCTGCCTTTGAATTTAGGCAAATTTACTTGCACAATCACCAATAAATGAAAAGTTACGGCGCAAAAGGCTGTTAAATCCGACGTTTTTACCGAAAACGCCCGTTAAACTGTTGACACGCCGAAAATGCAATGCTATAATACAGACAATTTAAGACAGCACTTGATAGAGGATGCGAACGAGAAGAGTATCCAGCAGCAACGCCGGCAAGCGGCAGCTGGAGAAAGGCAAGTTCGCCGAAGTGATACCGCGGTTGCCGCCGCCGTAACGCTGGGCCCTCGCCGAACAGGCGACGGACTGTCACATGACTTATGTGGAGCGCTATCATCGGTTTTTCTGCACATATAGCAGCATATACAAAGCCTGTGATACCTCTTCGGGTCGCAGGCTTATTTAATTTTTTCCAGGAGATGGTACTAATGAACAGAACGAAGAGAATTGTGGCCGCCATTCTGGCTATCGCCATGTGCGCAGTATTATTTGCAGGCTGCGGCACGAAAACCGAAAGTGCCAAGACCGGCGTTGAAGACGGCGTTCTGACCGTTGCCATGGAGTGCGCATACGCTCCCTACAACTGGACTCAGAGCGATGATTCCAACGGCGCTGTCCCGATAAAGGATTCCAGCGACTACGCCAACGGATACGATATCATGATGGCTAAGAAGATATGCGAAGCAAACGGCTGGAAGCTTGAAGTTGTCCGCCTTGACTGGGATTCACTTGTTCCCGCAGTCCAGACCGGCAAGGTTGACGCCGTTATCGCAGGTCAGTCGATGACCGAAGAGCGTATGCAGCAGGTCGATTTCGCAGGTCCCTACCTCTATGCGAGCATCGTCTGCATGACAAAGCAGAACAGCAAGTATGCAAACGCTACCTCCCTTGCTGACCTCGCAGGTGCAAAGTGCACCTCCCAGCTCGGAACCATTTGGTATACCACCTGCCTTCCGCAGATAAATGGTGCTCTTATCCAGACTGCACAGGAGACCGCTCCCTCGATGCTCATGGCTCTTGAGACCGGCGCTGTCGACTTCATCTGCACCGATATGCCTACCGCTCAGGGCGCGCTCATCGCTTACAGCGATCTGAAGATCCTCGACCTCCCCGAAAATGCTTTCAAGGTTGACGAGGGCGACATCAACATCGGCATCTCTGTCAAGAAGGGCAACACCGAGCTCAAGGACAAGATCAACTCCGCCCTTGCAGGCATGACCGCAGACGACTTCAACAAAATCATGAACGAGGCTACCAAGATTCAGCCCCTTTCAAAGTAATCAACAATAATCAGAACGGAGATAACAAGATATGAACAAGCTTGCCGAGCTGTGGAGCGACATAGTCCAGTGCTGGAGCGATAGCTCAATGCAGTATCTGACCGGTGCGCTCAAGACAATAGAGCTCGCTGTTATAGCGACAATCATAGGCTGCCTCATCGGCCTTGTCTGCGGAATAATCCAGACTATTCCGTGCGGCAAAAAAGACAATATCGTAAAGCGGGTCATACTCGGCATAGTCAAGGCTATAGTGCGTATCTACGTCGAAGTTTTCAGAGGCACGCCGATGATAATCCAGGCGATATTCATCTTCTACGCCCTGCCCTACTTCTCGAACGGTGCGATAAACCTTGAACCGACTTTCGCGGCATATCTCGTTGTCTCCATCAACACCGGAGCATATATGGCAGAGACCGTCCGCGGCGGTATAATGTCGATAGACGTCGGTCAGACGGAGGGCGCAATGTCCATAGGCATGAACCACTTCAAAACCATGCTCTATGTCATTCTTCCGCAGACCATACGCAATATCATCCCGCAGATAGGCAACAACCTCATAATCAACATCAAGGATACTTCCGTCATGTTCGTTATCGGCTACGCCGAGCTCTTCGCGGCTCACAAGGCTATCGTCGGCGCAAAGTATGTCTACTTCCCGTCGGCAGTTATAACGCTGACTATCTACCTGATAATGACGGTCATCTGCTCGCTTATCCTCAGACTGTGGGAGAAGAAGCTTGACGGTCCGGAGAACTTCGATCTCTCGACCACCGACACTCTCGCCCACACCAGCGGAATGTACTCATATGTCAAGAAGTCAAAGAAGGAGGGAAGATAATGTCAGAGCCTATTTTACAGATAAATCATCTTTCAAAGACCTTCGGCAGCCACGAAGTTCTGCGCGACATTGACTTTTCGGTCAATCCCGGCGATGTCACGAGCATCATCGGCGCGTCCGGCTCGGGCAAATCCACTTTGCTCCGCTGCATAAACCTCCTTGAGACTCCGACCTCCGGCGATATACTCTATCACGGCACGAACATCGACAATATAAAAGGCGGCGCGAGCGCATACCGTTCGCACGTCGGCATGGTGTTCCAGTCGTTCAATCTTTTCAACAACATGACCGCTCTCAAGAACTGCATGATTGGTCAGACGAAGGTTCTCAAGAAATCCAGAGCCGAAGCCAAGGCTTCCGCACTGCATTATCTTGAAAAGGTCGGCATGGCGCCCTACATCAACGCCAAGCCCTCCCAGCTCTCCGGCGGTCAGAAGCAGCGCGTCGCAATAGCCCGCGCGCTTGCGATGGAGCCCGAAGTTCTGCTGTTCGACGAGCCGACGAGCGCACTCGACCCCCAGATGGTCGGCGAAGTGCTCGAAGTCATGCGCAACCTCGCAAAAGAGGGTCTGACGATGATAGTTGTCACCCACGAGATGGCGTTTGCGCGCGACGTTTCAACGAATGTCGTATTCATGGCGGACGGACTCATCTGCGAACAGGGCAGTCCGAAGGGCATCTTCGAGAATCCGCAGGATCACAAGACGCAGGAGTTCCTTTCAAGATTCCTCGCGAAATAAAATTAAACAGGATATCTCCGACAAGGAGATATCCTGTTTTTAATTGTATCTGAACAACCGATATACATTTATTCACCCTCTCTCCCATTCTCTTGTCAATTTTTACAAAGCTGTTTGCCAACGGACGAAGGTATGGTACAGATTGACAAAATTGAATTTATTTTGCTGAAACACTTGAATATTTATGCATATAGTAGTATATTATTAGTCAAATAGTTGAATAATTTTGCACTGTCGGCGAATATTGAATTGTTTTTATAAACGCCGTGTTCGCCGAAAGCGCATTAAGCGGGAGACACCATGAAAATATTTATCGACGGCAGCGCCGGCACGACCGGGCTGAGAATAAAAGACAGACTGATGAAACGAAGCGACGTTGAGCTGATAACGCTCAGCGAGGAGCAGAGAAAAGATACCGAGAGCCGCAAGCAGGCGCTGAACAGCGCACAGGTCGCTTTTCTTTGCCTGCCGGACGCCGCCGCAGTTGAGGCGGTCGAACTGGTTGAAAATCCGGACACTGTTATTATAGATACCTCGACGGCGCACCGCACGAGCGAGGGCTGGGCTTACGGCTTCCCGGAGCTGTCAGCAGAATTTGAAGATAAGATAAAGAACTCCAAACGCATCGCCGTCCCCGGATGCCACGCCGGCGGGTTTATCGCGCTTGTTTATCCGCTTGTCGAAGCGGGCGTGCTCGGAAATGATGCACTGCTCAGCTGCTATTCTCTGACCGGCTACAGCGGCGGCGGCAAGAAGATGATTGCCGAATACGAGAGCGAGGATAAATCTCCCCTGCTCTTTGCCCCCAGACAGTACGGGCTGACTCAGCAGCACAAGCACTTAAAAGAGATGAAAGGCATAACGGGCATTGAAAACGCCCCGATATTCTGCCCCGTGGTCGATGATTTTTACAGCGGAATGCAGGTCACCGTGCCGCTGTTCGCAGAGCAGATAAGCTGTTCTTCAAGCGAAATCGCCGATATCTACAGAGCGAAATACCAGGGTCCCGTCGTGACATTCTGCGACAAATCGGACAACGACGGCTTTCTGTGCGCGGGCGCGCTCTCGGGCACTGACGGCATGAAAATATCGGTCTACGGCAACGATGAGCGAATACTGCTGACCGCCGTATACGACAATCTCGGCAAAGGCGCATCGGGCGCCGCGCTCGAAAATCTGAACCTTGTCATGGGCAAGGACAAGGCTTTCGGACTTGATATCTGAGGAGGTAAAATAAAATGAAAATAATATCGAGCGGCGTCTGCGCCGCAAAGGGATTCAAGGCTTCCGGCGTTCACTGCGGCATACGCAAGAACAGGACGAAGCGCGATCTCGCGCTCATATACAGCGAAAAAGTCGCCAACGCGGCGGCTGTCTATACAACTAATCTTGTCAAGGGCGCGCCGCTGATCGTCACGAAAAATCATATCGCAGACGGCAAGGCGCAGGCGGTCATATGCAACAGCGGAAACGCGAACACCTGCAACGCGAACGGCGTTGAGATAGCCGAGCGCACGAGCGACCTGCTCGCGTCCGTGCTCGGAATAAAGCCCGCCGACATCGTCGTCGCTTCGACAGGCGTTATCGGCCAGCCGCTGAACATCACTCCGATAGCTTCCGGCATACCCGCTCTGAAAGCGGGGTTGGGCGACCACTCAGATCAGGCGGCAGAGGCGATAATGACGACCGACACGATTCCGAAGGAGATTGCCGTCAGCTTCGAAATAGGCGGAGTTGAATGCAAAATGGGCGGCATCGCTAAGGGCTCGGGCATGATTCATCCCAACATGGCGACGATGCTCGTTTTCATAACCACCGACTGCGCGATAAGCAGTGAGATGCTCCAGAAAGCTCTGTCTTCGGACATTGCGGAGACTTTCAATATGATAAGCATCGACGGCGACACCTCGACAAACGACATGGTGACAGTGCTCGCAAACGGGCTCGCCGGGAACAAAGAGATCAGCAAAGAGGGCGATGACTTCAATGAATTCATGAAAGCCCTCAATACTATAACCGTGTGGCTCTGCCGCAGGATTGCCGCCGACGGCGAGGGCGCGACGAAGCTGCTCGAATGCAAGGTCAGCGGCGCAAAAGATAAAGAAACAGCCAAGACTGTTGCAAAGAGCGTTGTCTGCTCGTCTCTGACGAAAGCCGCCATGTTCGGCTCGGACGCCAACTGGGGCAGGGTTCTCTGCGCCATTGGCTACAGCGGTGCGGATGTTGACGTCAACAAAATCGATGTTTGGTTCAAGTCAGATAAAGGCTCGATCCTCGTCTGCGAAAACGGCGCGGGAGTTGATTTTTCGGAGGAAAAGGCAAAAGAGATACTCTCCGAAAATGAGATAGATATTCTTATTGATTTAAAGAGCGGCGACGCGTCTTCAACGGCGTGGGGCTGCGACCTGACATATGACTATGTCAGGATAAACGGCGACTACCGCACCTGATTGCGAAAAACGGAGGGAAAGATATGAACATTTCAAACGCGGAGCGCGCAAGGGTTCTTGTCCACGCGCTGCCGTATATACAGGATTACGCAGGCAAGATAGTCGTCGTCAAATACGGCGGCAACGCGATGACGAGCGAAAAGCTCAAGGATTCCGTCATGCGCGACATCGTTTTGCTCTGGCTCATCGGCATAAAAGTCGTTCTGGTTCACGGCGGCGGCCCGGAGATAACGGATATGCTCCAAAAGACCGGCAAGAAGAGTGAATTCGTCAACGGTCTGCGCGTCACGGACAAGGAGACCGCCGATATAGTGCAGATGGTGCTCGCCGGAAAGGTCAACAAAAGCCTCGTCAACCTCGTTGAAAACAAGGGCGGCAAGGCGATGGGGCTCTCCGGAATAGACGGCCACATGATTGAAGCGAAGATGAAAGACGAGAGGCTCGGCTTCGTCGGCGAGATAACAAATGTAAATATCCAGCCGATACTCGACGTTATCGACAAGGGATATATCCCGATCGTTTCGACCGTCGGCTGCGACAGCGAGGGCAATGTCTATAACATAAACGCGGACACCGCCGCGGCGAAGATAGCCGGCGCGCTCAACGCGGAGAGCCTTATATCCATGACGGATATCAGCGGCATTCTTCAGGACAAGGACGACCCGGACACGCTCATCTCGGTCATAAAGGCGGACGAAGTTCCCGCGCTCATAAAGAGCGGCATCATTGGCGGCGGCATGATTCCGAAAGCCGAATGCTGCATCAACGCAATAAAATGGGGCGTACACAGGGTTTTCATTATTGACGGCAGGATACCGCACTCGATACTTATTGAAATGCTGACAGACGAAGGCATGGGCACGATGTTCACGGCATAAAAGGAGATATAATGGATATATTACAGCAGCAGGACAAGGAATACATAGCCGGAACTTATGCGAGGTTCCCGCTGACCATCGAGGGCGGCAAGGGCTCCGTGGTCTGGGACGACGCGGGGAAGATATACACCGATCTGTCCTCGGGCATAGCGGTCAACACCTTCGGCATAGCCGACGACGAATGGATAAAATCGATAACCGAGCAGGCGGGCAAAATTCAGCACATGTCGAACCTCTACTACACAGAGCCTTGCGTGAAGCTCGCGCAGATGCTCTGCGACCGCACGGGCATGAAAAAAGTTTTCTTCTCGAACTCCGGCGCGGAGGCCAACGAATGCGCGATAAAGGCAGCGAGAAAATACGCCGCAGAGAAGCACGGCGCGGACTGCTACAACATAGTTACACTGAAAAACAGCTTCCACGGCAGGACGATAACCACCCTCTCCGCAACGGGGCAGGATGTGTTCCACAAGGATTTTCTGCCGCTGACTGAGGGATTTATCTATGTTGAGCCAAATGATATCGAGAAGATTGAAAAAGTTCTCTTTGAAAATCGCTGCGCCGCGGTCATGCTTGAAGTCGTTCAGGGCGAGGGCGGCGTCATGCCGCTCGACAAAGACTATCTCCAATCGCTCGAAAGAATCTGCCGCGAGCGCGACATTCTGCTCATCTGCGACGAGGTTCAGACAGGCAACGGCAGAAGCGGCAAGCTCTACAGCTACATGAACTACGGCATATTCCCCGACATCGTATCGACCGCAAAGGGACTCGCGGGCGGTCTGCCGCTCGGCGCTACGCTGTTCAGCGAAAAGACAAAGGATGTTCTCACCCCCGGCTCCCACGGTTCCACTTTCGGCGGCAACCCGATATGCTGCGCCGGCGCGATAAATATTCTTTCGAGGCTCGATGAAAAGACTCTCGCCGGAGTCCGTGAGAGGTCGGAATATATATTTTCAGAGCTCAGCGGTGCACCGGGTATAAAAGAAGTCTCGGGACTCGGGCTGATGATCGGCATAAAGACCGAAAAGGACGCCCCCGAGGTCATAAACACCTGCATGAAAAAGGGCGTTCTCGTTATCAAAGCGAAAGACAAGGTCAGACTGCTCCCGGCGCTCAACATTCCCATGGAGCTGCTCGAACAGGCAGTCGGCGTTATAAAAGAAGTCTGTGCAGACAAGGAGGCTTGAACATGACATTCAAAGACAGAGATTTTTTGAAACTTTTGGATTTCACTCCCGAAGAGATTGAATATCTTATCGACTTCGCCGCCTCTCTCAAGGCGAAGAAGAAGGCGGGCATACCGCACAAAATATGCGACGGCAAGAATGTTGCGCTGATATTTGAAAAGACGAGCACAAGGACAAGGTGCAGCTTTGAAGTCGCTGCGCGCGACCTCGGCATGGGCACGACTTATCTCGACCCCTCCGGCTCGCAGATAGGCAAAAAAGAGAGCATCGCCGACACGGCGCGCGTGCTCTCGGGCATATACGACGGCATTGAATACCGCGGCTTCGGCCAGTCGATAGTCGAGGAGCTCGCGCAGTATGCGACCGTCCCCGTCTGGAACGGTCTGACGAACGAGTTCCACCCGACGCAGATCCTCGCGGATTTTCTGACGATAAAAGAGCAGTTCGGGCGTCTTAAAGGCATTAACTTCGTCTACATGGGCGACGCCAGATACAACATGGGCAATTCGCTCATGGTCGGCTGCGCAAAGATGGGCATGAACTTCACCGCCTGCGCGCCGAAGAAATATTTCCCAGACAAGGCGCTTATTGACACCTGCATGGAGATTGCCGCGCAGACCGGCGCTGAGATAAAATTCTGCGAAAGCCCCGACGAGGCGGTAAAAAACGCCGATGTAATATACACCGACGTGTGGGTCTCGATGGGCGAGCCTGTTGAAGTCTGGGAGGAGCGCATAAACGACCTCGCGCCCTATCAGGTCAACTCCGAGCTCATGGCAAAGGCATCGCCGAACGCTGTGTTCATGCACTGCCTGCCCTCTTATCACGACATGAAAACAACAATAGGCAAAGAGATGGGCGAAAAGTTCGGGCGCGACTCAATGGAGGTCACTGACGAGGTGTTCGAGAGCGCACAGTCCGTTGTTTTTGCCGAGGCGGAGAACCGCATGCACACGATAAAGGCTGTCATGGCGGCAACGCTGACCGACGAGAGATAATATAATATATATTAATGTATAGGAGCTGTCAAAAATGACGGCTCCTTTTTATCGGTTCGGCAAACAGGGATTTGTCGCGAAATCCGCACAATTTTATTGATATGTAGCTTGTAGGGTGCGGCGACTCAACGCACCGCTGCCGCGTGAGCGGCACGAAATCTTCGGAAAAGCCCGTTTTGCAGACCGTAGGGGCGAACTTCGTTTGCCTTTCAAAATCCGCACAAATTTTAGACCGCGTACTTCGTAGGGACAGCCCTTGCGGCTGTCCGATATCGGCGAAGCCGATACAAAGTTATAGTAAGGCTGAATTGTTGCTAATTGGTTTCTACCTTCGCTACACACCATAATCAAACGATATATACTACCCGCATTTCGGCATTTTCTTTTTATTTGAAAAAGAAAACGCCTGCAAAAGAAAAGCAAACGAGCCGTTCCCGCTCGACACCCGCAACGCCGCGCCGCAGTACATCGCTCGCGGCTCTCAATCAGTTGCTCGGCACATTCGCCCGCAAACGCGCCGGAGCTTGAACGAATGCGGGCTCGTGCGTCTTGCTTCGCAAGCCGTTCCCTCGCTCCTATCAATCGGCTTATCGAACACTGCGGAGCGGCTACTAAAAGCCCGATTATAAGAATTAGATAAGTCGCTTGCTTTTACCTTGCTATAGCTTAAGTTATAGTCAAATCCAATCTTCCGCTCCGTTTATCGCATCATGCGGCTTCGATATACGCAGAAAAAGTCCCGGCAGACATTCCTGCCGGGATTGAAGCTGTTTTATGAACACCCTGCCTTTTATTCTTCCTCTGTTTTGCCTTCGGCTTTGTCGTTCTCGTTGAATTTGTTGAGAAAATAAAGATAAGTCTCGGCATAGACGCGCTTTCTTGTCTCGAACCTGTCGCCGTCGTTGTGGTTGCGCGTATAGTGATCGACATCGGGCTTCAATATCTTCGTTATCCCCAGCGCTATTTCCTGATTTGTCATTTTATCGCCTCCGCGGTTTTCATCTATATATTACCACCGAAGTAAATATTTTTTCAACTATCGGGGCTCATTATTATTACTTAAAAGAAGCAGTTATTAAAATTATAAAATGACGGTTCACGATTCGATAAGAGAATACTTTTTTGTGCATTCTTGCTATTGACTCACAAAAAACAAGGTAATATAATGACATTGATGTTAAAAAAGACACCCGATGCAGCAAATTTCCCACTGTTTTAAGGAAGGAGATTGCTACACCAACCATCAAGGAGAGGAAGATCTATCCATGGAAAACAAGAATCAGCGCATCTGCATCATCGGCGGCGGCCCTGCAGGCACGAGCATGGCTATGTACCTGGAGAAAAAGGGCTATGACAACTATGTCATCTATGAGAAGTCCGGCAAAGTCGGCGGCAAGGCATTCTCGCCCATGATGAAGGTCAAGAACGCACAGGGCAAATGGGAAGACCGCACCATTGAAATGGGCGCGGTCATGGGCTGCGACACTTACTTCGCAGTTCACGAGTGCGAAGAGTTCGGCGGCACGACCCATCTCGACGGACCGCCCATGGGCAGAAGATTTATGAATGTCGACGGCACGCCCCAGAAGTCTTCTCCCCTCGCACTGCTCAAGAAGATCATGAAGATGAGAAAGCTCTCGAAACTCCTCGAGACGAAGTACAAGGGCTACGATGTCAACGGTCACAGAGGCGTGTCCGAGGGTCGTTATGAGGGTCCCTGCCCGTCTCCCGAGATGAAGCTTGCTCACGTCGAGGGCGAGAACCCGAACCTGAAGGATCTTTCGATGCCCTTCTCCGAGTTCCTCAAGCTCAACCACTGCGAGGACGCAGAGCTTGTCTGGAAGGGTCCGTTCACTTCCTTCGGCTACGGCTACTTCGACGAGATCCCGGCGGCTTATGTTCTCAAGTATCTTGATGCCTTCACCGTCAAGCAGTTCCTTTCCACCGGCAAACTGTGGACTTGGTACAACGGCACCCAGAGCATCTGGGAGGGCGTCAACAGCCACCTGAAGCATCCCGCTCTGCTCAACTCCGAAGTCACTAACATCAAGCGTGAAAACGACAAGGTCTATGTCACCGTAAACGGCAAGACCGAAGAGTTCGACAAGCTTATCATCTGCACCCCGCTCGAGCTGTTCCTCGGCTACGGCAATCCCCGCCCGGAAGAGAAAGAGTTGTTCTCCAAGATAGTCCATAAGGAGTATTTCACCATGGCTGTCCGTCCCGAAGAGGGCAACGCGCCTGACATCTCCTACTATTTCTTCGAGAACATGACCAACGAGACCCGCGGACATCTTATGGTGTTCTATCATCGCTGGTCCGACGGCGTCACCGATCAGCCGCTCGTTACATTCACCCTGCGCAACCACGAGGGTATGGAGGATGTTCCGTTTGAGGACGCAAAAGCGACTACCCTTGCAGACATGGAGAAGTGCGGCCTGAAGGTCGACAAGATCGAGCGTATCGACGACTGGTATTATTTCCCGCATGTCGGCAGCAAGGATTACGCCGACGGCTGGTATGAGAAGGTCGAAGCTATGCAGGGTAAGGACAACACCTACTATGCAGGCGAGGTTATGGCATTCGGCGACATGGAAGAGACCGTTGAATACAGCCGCGACCTTGCAAGAAGATTCTTTTAATTGAAGAGGTAAAATCATGCCGGAACAGAATAAGAAAATAATCAGCAAATATCAGGGCGACAAAAACCCTGATGAACGCTATCTCAAGCTCGGCAGAAAGATAACCGATGCTATGGGACATAAAATCTCCGGAGTGACATCCGACGACCCGGAGTATTGGGGACTCAGAGAAGTCCTTACTCCCGAGATGTGCGATATCGCCAACAAGATGAAGCTCCGCCAGCACTACACCTTTGAGCAGCTGCTCGAGATGAACCGCGACTACGAAGCTATCGATCTGCAGAAGATACTCGATGAGATGTCTTACATAGGCATCCTTGAGTATGACTACGGCGACAACTACGACCACACTCACGAGCTCAAGGATCGCCCGCGCATCAGACGCTACAGACTGCCGTTCTATGTCCCCGGCTCCGCCGAGCTGTTCAACTCCTCGGTCGACAGGATCGCAAAGAACCCCGCAGTTGCCTCGTTCTTCGAGCGCATGACTTTCATCCCCCTCGCGGGCATCACTCAGATGGTTCCGCCCGGAGGCGACGGAATCGGAATGCATGTCATCCCGGTCGAGAAAGCTATTGACGCCGAGAGCAAGTCGATAGACCTTGAGCATATCTCATACTGGCTCAAGAAATACGAGGGTCACATCTCCGCAGGTATCTGCTCCTGCCGCGCTTCGCGCGCAGTGCTCGGCGACGGCTGCACCGACGATTTTGACGATTGGTGCATCCAGCTCGGCGACATGGCAGATTACACCGTTGAGACCGGACGCGCTCACTACATAACCAAAGAGCGCGCTCTCGAGATACTCGAGCTTGCCGAGAAGAACGGCTATGTCCATCAGATAACCAACATCGACGGCGAGAACAAGATTTTTGACATCTGCAACTGCAACGTCAAGATCTGCAACGCTCTGCGTACTTCTCTGCTGTTCAATACGCCCTATCTTTCGCGCAGCTCCTATACCGCAAAGGTCGAGAAGGAGAAGTGCGTAGCCTGCGGCAAGTGCGTTGAGACCTGCCCGGCGGGCGCCGTCAAGATGGGTCAGAAGCTCTGCCGCAAGGACGGCTCCGAGGTCAAATATCCTCATGCTCCCCTGCCGGACAACAACATCTGGGGACCCTATGCATGGGATGAGGACTACCGCGACACCGCGCGTATGTCCAACACATATGCCAGCGGCTCCGCTCCGTGCAAGGCGGCATGTCCCGCGCACGTGCCCGTTCAGGCTTATCTGCGCCTCGCCCACGAGGGCAAGTACCGCGAGGCTCTCGCGATGATAAAGACCGAGAACCCGTTCCCGGCTGTCTGCGGACGCGTCTGCAACAAGAGATGCGAATCCGAGTGCACCCGCGGCAAGATTGACGCTCCCGTTTCGATAGACGCGGTCAAGAAGTTCGTCGCCGATCTCGACCTCAACGCTGAGGACAGATTCGTGCCCGAAAAGACCGTTCAGTCGACCCACGGCGCGTTCGACGAGAAGATTGCCATCATCGGCGGCGGTCCTGCCGGTCTGAGTGCGGCATACTATCTCGCACAGATGGGTTACAAGCCCACCGTTTTCGAAAAGAACCCGATCCCCGGCGGTATGCTCACCTATGGCATCCCCAGCTATAAGCTTGAAAAGGATGTCATCGCCGCAGAGATCGATATCATCAAAGAGCTCGGCGCCGAAATCAAGTGCGGCGTTGAGGTCGGCAAGGATATCACGATAGCGCAGCTCAAGGAGCAGGGCTACAAGGCGTTCTATATCGCCATCGGCTGCCAGGGCGGCAGACGTCCCGGAGTCAAGAACGACGACGCACCCGGCACACATATCGCTGTTGAGTATCTGCGCCACTGCTTCGAGCACCGCGAGGACACATTCGACGGCAGCGTAGTTGTCATCGGCGGCGGCAATGTCGCTATCGACTGCGCAAGAAACGCTCACCGTCTCGGTGCTTCCGAGGTCAGCATGTTCTGCCTTGAGTCGCGCGACGAGATGCCCGCGAGCCGCGAAGAAGTCGCAGAAGCTGAAGAAGAGAACATCAAGGTCAATCCCTCCTGGGGTCCCAAGGAAGTCCTCGTCGACGAGAGCGGCAAGGTCACCGGCATCGTGCTCAAGAAGTGCGTGCGCACAATCGACCCCGAGACCAAGCGTTTCTCGCCCGTATATGACGAGAATGAGACTATCGAGGTCAAGGCAGACAAGATCGTCTTCGCTATCGGTCAGGCTATTGAGTGGGGCAACCTGCTTGAGGGCACGAAGGTCACTTTCTGGCACGGCAACTATCCAGTCGCAGACAAGTTCACCTATCAGACCGAGGATCCCGATATCTTCGTCGGCGGCGATGTTTACACAGGTCCGCGCTTTGTTATTGACGCTATTGCCGCCGGTCATGAGGCAGCAGAGAGCCTGCACCGCCACGCCCGCCCGGACGCTTCCATGACCATCGGACGCGACCGCCGCAGCTTCACCCCGCTGAACAAAGACGATATCAAATTCCCGTCCTATGACACGGCAGGCCGTCAGGAGGCCGGTATGGATGAGTCGATAGACGCGAAGATGTCCTTCAAGGACTCGCATCTGGATCTGACAGAAGAGCAGGTTAAGATTGAGACCGGGCGCTGCCTCGGATGCGGCGCATCGTATGTCGACTACAACAAGTGCATCGGCTGCGGCCTCTGCACGACGAAGTGCGAATTTGACGCTATCCACCTCGTGCGCGACCATCCGGAATGCTCGACGATGTGCGTTGCCGAGGACAAGGTCGGCGGACTTCTGAAATATTCCGTCAAGCGCGCCTTCAAGATTCTGGGTCACTTAGGCTCGGACGAGGCGAAGGAGATGGCGAAAAAGCGCAAGGCCTATAAGCAGGCTCAGCAGAACAAGGATTGATTTCATGCATGAATTAGGCATAGTTCTCCATGTCATAGATCAGGTGGAGGAGCTCGCCAAGGAAAACAATGTCAGCAAGGTGACCCGCCTCACGCTTGAGGTCGGCGAAGTGTCGTCGATAGTTCCGTCGTATTTTTCGGACTGCTTCGAATGGGCGAAGAAAAAGACGGAATATATGCAGGATACCGAGCTTGAAATGATTATTCTCGAGGGCGTCTCCTACTGCAAAGACTGCAAAAAGACCTACAAGACAACGGAATACGCAAAAAAATGCCCGCACTGCGGCAGCGACAACACCTATCTCGTGACAGGCAACGAGCTGCGCATCAAGGACATTGCGGTTGTTGACAAAAAATAGCCGTGCGGTAAAACAAAAGACAGCACCGTTTCTGAAAATTGAAACGGTGCTGTAATTTTTTATTTTTCAGTGTCTCTCGTCAAAATTTGAATAGGTCTCGCAGAAGCGCGCCTGGAACGACGCGGGTTCATCTCCTGCATAGAGGTGCGAGATATCGCCGAATGCGTTGCATCTGAAAACAGCTTTCCCCTGCTCGCGCTCCTCGGTTATCAGCGTCGTCACCGAGGTCGGCAGTGCAACGAAATTATGCCAGAGCACAACGGGCGATATCTTTAAAATATGCGAGAGCAGAACGCACTCCACGCCGAAATGGCAGAAGAGCACCACGGTGTCGCTGTTCTCCCGCTCGACTCTGTATATCTTGCCGTCGTGGATATAGCCGTGGCGCGCAAGCAGCTCGTCTATGCCGTCGCAGACGGCTTTGTATTTTTCGGGCACGTCTCCGCTGCTGTAAAACGGAGTTGATATCCACTTGTCCTTGTCGTAATAGTCGTCGTTTTCGCTCAGAAACGCAGGCGTTCTGTCCCAGGGATAGGTGCGCTCCCCGCTCTCCGGGTCTATTACATAGCCGTCGAACTCGCGAAGCCAGTCGAATATCTCCGCCGTTCTGCCGAGCGCGTTGAGCGTCGCTTTTGAAGTGTCCTTCGCCCTGCCGAGCGGCGAGCAGTAGAACGCCGCAACATCGAGCTTCGTCAGCCTGTTTTTGAGCAGTTCTGCCTCGTGCCAGCCCTTCGGGGTCAGGGAATCTATCGAATAATCCGGGTCTCCGTGACGAACGATAAGAAGTTTCATATAATACCTCCGCAGTTGAGTCTTTTAAAATTATATTACTTTCGTCGGAATTTTTCAACAGGAGTGAATATTTAAAAAGCCGAATGTAAATAAAAAAAGATCATGATCCGTAAACCATGACCTTTTTGCTTTCTATGTCGTGCGTAGCTCTCGTTTATTCCTCGCCGACTACGTTTGAATATGCGGTAGTCACGCTGAGCCCCGGAACGGTTCCGAGCTTTTCGGCAAGCGACGAGATAGTCTCAAGCGGCGCGTCGAGGGCGACGGAAACTATATTCACGCCCTTTGCGCGGTAAGGGATGCCCATTCTGCCGATTATATGCTCGCCGAACTCATGCAAGAGAGCGTTGAGCTGCTCGACAGACTCCTCTTTTTCCACTACGATTGAAACAACCGCAACTATTGTCTGCATAAAAACATCTCCTTACTTGAGAATCTTTATATTTCCGATAATCGGCAGCTCCTTTGCAGTGCCCTTGGCGGCATTGATGATTCCGATTACCGTAAGCACCGCAAACGCGATGCTAACCAAGCTGCACACGCCGCCGATAATAAGAGAAACGGTTTCGTTGACGGCTCCGACAGCGCTGACTATTATTCTGCTAACGAACGTCCATGCGAACTGGGCTATCGCGAGGACAAGTCCCTGATTCGTGTGAAAGCGTGCATATCTCGATTCCCTTGCGGCAAAGAGCGGAACAAGCACGAGTATTCCCAAATAAGCGAGTACCGCCATAACCTTGTTCGACTGAATGTCGTTTTGGTCGAACTCGGACGTTGTGTCGGGCGTGTTATTGAGCTCATTGATTTTTGTTCCGAAATCCTTCTTTTCCTCTTCCCACGGCTCTGCCTTAGGCGCTTCGGGCACAACGGGTGCGCCGCAGTCGGGGCAGAAGCGTGCCTCGTCATCTATCTTTGAGCCGCAGTTGGTGCAAAATGCCATTATTGTGTATCCTCCCTGATTCCTTAAAGTATTCTAATTATACCAACATTCCGCAAAGTTTACAAGTGCAAAGCGGCACTCGCTCTCAAAGCTCTCTCTGTGCATCGGCAAGCAGACTCTTCTCTTCCCTGTGCCAGAGATATGCGAGCGTGCCGATGTAGCCCTCTTTCCACGGCTTGTATTTGCCGTTGTAGTGGACTATCGAGCAGTTCTTCTCAATCCACTCGTGGGTCTTGAGGCTGTGGAGCGCGGTCTTTTCGTCGAGGTTATATATCTCCGGCGAGACATAGCGCGTTTTGGTGCAGTAGAGCGCGTTTATAACATCCTGGTCGCCGAGAGGCAGGTTATCGGCGTTCTTGTCGATATAGTCGAAGAGCTCCTTTGATGTGTAGCTGCGCCTGAGCTCATCGAGGTTCATCATCAACACGCCCGCATTGATATATCGTGAGCCCTCAGGCATACCCAAACGAATATGATTGATATCCTCGACCACGCCAAAAGTGTGGCTCGCCCCGGCGAAGCAAAAGCAGTCGAGATCCATGTTATAGAGATCGGATATAGAGTTGAGAATCAGCGTGTCCGGGTCGATATAAAGTATTCTGTCGAGCTCTGCGGGCAGAAACTCGTGCGCGGTGAGCCGATAATATGTCTCTTTGGTTATCCTGTCCTCCGTCGGAGCGTCGGCATTGAGCTCGTGGGAAAGGCGGATGGAATGGACATTGAAGCGGCTGCGGTCGATGCCGCGGAATATGCTTTCGATATTCTCGTCGGTCAGCGACGAGTGGGCTATGTATAAATCGAACTTCAGACAGTCGTCCGCGCGAACGAGCGAATGGAGCATCACGGACAGCGGCCGGATATAATTGGCGTCAAGCGTTACAAGTATGTTCATCAAAGACCTCCCGGTTATAGATTCAATTAGATTATAATATATTTTTCCCTCCGTTTCAAGCGCAGAAAATGCCGCCACAAAGGACGGCGTTTTGTACTTTATATTTTCTTCTGCGCGCGGGCTTCGATAAGCTTATCGTGTAATCAAACCTTTTGGTCATGCTCACTCCACCTGTCGATGAAGTGAACTTTGACACGTTGTTGTTACAAGCAACTTGCTATGTATCTGCCAGCATCGCCGTTGTGATACCACGGCACTTGCAGGAATACTCCTGAAGCCTTAAGTACTCAGGGCGGTCTCAACAAACTGCCTTTTGTTCATCAAAGGCCATGCTCGCTAGTATGATCTCTTTACTCTTCAAAATTAACTTTAATGTTTATGCAGGAGCAAGCACAAGTTACCTTCCCAAACCTCATTCCTACATTTTCGGGCTTTTTCAATGCAAATATTTATCGCATCACGGAGAGAATTGTTATCCGCGTATCTTTGCAGCCTATTTAAGATGCAAAAAGCCCCCGGCCAATTCATGTCCTGCAGCCATCCTAACAATTCAACTAAATAAGGCTTAAGATCTTCATCGCTTTTCTCTGCTATGATTACGGCACAACCTTCCCATACATTTTTATTATGCTCTGGTGTTAACGGTTGTATAAACGGAATGATTGTTTCCGTGTCCCTTGCCAATGATACTCCTTTGATTCGAATTTCGGATGGCATATGCCAATCGATCATATCCATAATTTCTGCAATATCTGCCATTTTAACACCCTCCGTTCAATTTAACGGCAACCGACTAAACAGCTTGTGTTTCAATCGAACTCCCGCTTCGGATTTTCCGTTTATTTTCAATTGTTCTGCCGCAGTTCTATAAAATTTACATCTCCTCTTCCATGCAAATTTTCAATAATTTTTCTCGCAATCGTTTCGCACTCCTGCGGACCTTTGTCAAATGTCCCGGCATCGAAATCCCGGACAAATATATTATATATATCGTTTTTCAATGTTTCGACATCAGTATCAAAAGTCAGTATTTGCGCCAGCTCCATGCTGATATCGTCGTATTCATCGGAGGGACAGTGGCAGCAGGTCAAAAGATCGACCGGATCCCACCCGTCGATTATCGCTTTTACTTTTTCAAATGCCTCGCGCATAAAACACCCTCTTTTCTCTCACTTCCTGCTTCAATTTTTCTATTTATATTCGATATTCTTACCTGCCCCGTCATAAATGCGAATAACATCCCCACGCCAATTACAGACAAAATAGTAGTCTATCGTAGCCGTTTGCTCGAATAACACGAATCAATTAATCTTATGCCAGTCCCTAAGACTCAGTAACGGTTTTGACATTTTATTGTAAGGCATAATAATTTGATTTCCCTTAGCATTTATCTCTTTGCAAACTTTAGCAAGTCCATTGCCGTTTTGATAACAGGGAAAGCTTTGATCAGATAGCACTATAAAGTCAGTTCTTGAAAATGTTCCTTCAATTAGTGATACAATTTGATAGTAAATAAGAGTATCGGAATTGATAGTACACTTTCGCTTTCCACTAACAGAACACATAATAAATTGATTGTTGCTTACTTCAACATAGTCAAGAAGCTTCAATGCGTTTAATTGCAAGCAGAAAGAAAGTATAACAAAAAATAATGCTCCAATTATTAAAATATAATCTTCTTCATCATAACTTTGGATGCAAAATACAGCAGTTGCAACAGTAATAATTGCAGAAAGGCATACTATAAATATGCTGCTTTTTCTCCAATAGTTTGATAAATATATTTTCATACAATCATCACCAATTAAAACAGGTTTCTCCTATGTAAATCTTTAATAATCTTTCTCTCAATCGTTTCGCACTCCTGCGGACTTTTGCGAAGCTTTTCACAACCGTTCATCACTTCGTCAAAGAAATACGAAATACTTCCTCATTAATTTTTATCTCATATCCATCCTGAATCCTCGGGACATAAGCATAAAATGTATATGCACACATCTCCGTTCCCGGCGCAGGTGTTTTTATGCAAAAGAAATCGGAGTTTCTGCTGTCCGAAACCTCAATCTCATTGTCAAGGAAGTTGCTGTTAACATTAACATAATAATCATCTGTTTCTTTTACTCTAAAAATTGTTATCGTACATTTTGTATTTTCAGATCTTTTGAAATAAACCGTTTTGAATGTCGATAATGTTTCTAACTGCCAGCCATTTTCCCCTTTAGGTATAAGGCACTGACCCTTTTCGCCTTCATCCGTATACAGCACCATTGCCGACTTCTCGCCCTCTATAACTTTCACAATCTCACCCTGCTGAGAATAGTTAAATATCTCTTGCGGCGACGAGAATGTTCGCAAAAATTTCTCGGGTGGGAACTCCGACATAAGTATCGAGCCTATAGCAAAAACTAAAACGCCGGCAATTATCGTAAGCCATTTTTTCCTGCCATTACTTTTTTTGATTATCAATACAACCGCAACAATTACGGCAAGAGAAAATAGTAGCCTGATGATTTTAAACATTATTTTTCAACCTTAATTTCATTATTACCGAGCCAATATTTTAATAAGCACGGACGTTTTCAATATAATTACCCGCCACGCCATTCACGCACACTGAATTAAATTTAAGTTTCCTGGTTTTTCACTCGGCTTTATGACAAACCAGCGTTAATTTGTCCAGTGTTATTTAAATGTATACTCTCCCCAAAAGAAACCAACAAATCGTCCTTTTTTATCGCGCGATGTTATATGCGAAAGGAAAAAGAAAGTCGTTGCAATAACTGTTGCTTCATGAATTGCGTAAGTTACTATAATAACCCAGTTAATTTCTCTTGTAAGATAATAAGCCATGCTCACTATCGCAAGAGTTATTATAAAAACAACAATTAAAACCACATCTACAAGATGATACTTCTCGATATTGGGGCTAAAATCCTGCTCGGGAAGACTCTTTATCGTCGTTCTTATGTAGCGCATGGTTTGTCTTTTGAAATATTTCTCTTTTCGCCACGCACGCTTTTGTCGGTTAGTCAAACCCTTCTCAAATAAAAAAGTTACAATAAATTTATATTTCGAATGATTATAAATTCCGTTTATGATAATTGTAATTATTATAAGACTTATAGGTAACTGTCTCATTTCATTTAAATCATCGAAAGGAAGTATCATTTATTTATCACCTTACTCTTTTCAGTCTCTGTCCTTGATTATAAGTATAACAGCAAATAATTCTCTTATCAATAACAATCGCAAAAATTGACACTTTGCGCAGACGGGCGCGCAAGTTTGCCGTATATAAAAGCTCCGCCCGGAGAACCGGACGGAGCTTTCGGCATCTGAACTGTAGCAAGTCCCTTATTTATATATCATTTCCTGTCCGATACTTCCGAAAAACGTCAGAAGAATCATCGGTTCGCAACAGAGAAGATATTATAGCCCTGAACCGTCGCCGATTGTCATTTGCATCTTCTCAAAATTTTATTTTCTCTCTTTCGGTCGGTACGATGCTTCGCACCTCGCAGCGCGCACCGAGCCCAATGCTAAAGCTTGTTGTTATATTCCGGGTCGCCCGGAAATTTGATTGCACAGTTTTTGTTAGGCGAACCACTCGATTATTTTGCCTAATACTCCGATGACTGTCATTCCGCAAAAGCCGAGTGCCCATATGCCCGAAAAAATGACCAGCCAAAATGCCTGCTCAAACGGGTTCATATTCAACGGATTCATTTTCGTTTCCTCCAAATTATTTTTTCATGTACCGCACGATTGATTTTTGTTCCGCCAAAAGTTTCTTAGCCCATCGGAATCACGTCCTTTACTTTAAAATTGCACATATAAAAAATTTTCTCTAACCTGCTTTTGTTTTTATGTATTTATCTCCCGCTCCGTAATGTCGCACAGCGGGCAGAGGGTATGTCCTCTGCCGCTGCGCTTACATAGGAGTAGAGAGGTGGTTGTCATTTTCAAGCCGCGAATATGCGGGACAGGCGGCAATATATTTTGCCATACGCCCGCCTTTTCGGGATAAATTATAATGCAAAACTGCGTTCTATGTAGCCGCCGATGCAAAAGTATAGATAAAACATGCGAAAAAAGAGATTTTTTGTTATCAACTATCCTACATATATAGTCTGCGAAAATGAAAAAGGTTACACTTTTTTTCAAAAAAATTTTTCAATTTTGGGGCGGGTATTGTATTTACTGAATTAAACAAAAAACTCCGCCCGGAGAACCGGACGGAGCTTTTGATTTAGATTTACGCGTTGTGCTTCTTGATAGCTGCCTGTGCTGCAAGCGACACATAGCGCCAACTATTTCATATCCACACGCTCACATTCAAATCCACCCACTTATAGACTCTCCTGCGGGTCGAAAAGCTGTAGATAGGACAGTAAATCAACGGCAGCTTCAAATAAATGCACCGTGTTTATCGGCTCTTTTGCAAGCAGTCGGAACGAATATCGCCTGTCACTTCCCGAAGCGTCCTGCTTAAAGGGACTTCCGAGCGTACTGCGCAGGGCGGCATACTTTGGCGTTACGCTTTTATCCTTGCCCACAAAAACGGCGTTGTGATAATCGACACTTTCGTAAATCGTGCCGTCTGCAATGCACCCCTGTATGAGCTGATAATCAATGTCACGCCCGAAAAGATACTGCATTACTCGGTTGCAATCCCTGTGCTTCGGCGGCAATAGCAGAACTTTCGGCTCGTCTTTTTTCGGCGTTTGCGGCGGCGTCCATTCAACCGCACCCCCTGCCAGAGTTTCGACGGCTTCGACAAATCCGTAATCCTTGACCTTGATAAGATAGTCAAGGGCAGAAACACCGCCGATACCTCTCGACCACCAAAACCATTTGCCGTTAGAAATTTTTAAGCTGTCGTGTTCTCTGGTGCAGTAAACGCTGCCGCCGACACGCACCAAATTGTTCGGCTCATAAGCTCTGAGATAGGAGAACAAGTCCATTTGCCGTGCCTGTTCGATAACCGCAGGGTCAAGCTGCACATAGGGTCTGCTGCTTCTCATTCAATCAAATCACCTCCAGAAATAGAAAAAGCCGAGTGATTTTCGTTAAGTGAAAACCACTCGGCTATGTATAATTTATGCTCCCCAGAAAACAGTATCGGGCAAATACTTAATTCTTGTATCAGAAAAATGCTCTTCCATTTCTTTCTGTGCCGTTTCACTATGATAGTAATAAACAATCTCATAAATAGAACTGTTATTTATAATTGCATTCCAAAGATGTTCATCATTGAAAGGCGATATTCCTAACAAGTGGATTTCTCCTTGAACTGCCTTAAACTCCTTCATCGGATACAACCGCATTTTTAGATTTGGGTTATTTACTACTGCGTTAATTATGCCAAATGCCAACTGCTCTCCTTGATTTGAAGATTGTTTTAACCGCTCTATCTTTTTCAAATCTTGGATGCTCATTCCTTTCTCGTACATTTTCAGTATATTCTGCACTCCAAATTGACCATTGTCCATAATATCCATTATCTGCTTCTTATATGTTCCCGAAAATCCCATTAAACCATTGCAATATATGTGTCTTGTACTATCGGTAACGGGTTTTTTTATTCCTTTTTGCTGATAGTACGCCCCAATCGGAGTGTTAGTATCGTACTGGTCGAGTAATGTTTCAAAGTTGCCGTGAAGATAATTAACGCTTCTTTCTGCAATTAACTCCACGGTTTTGTCGTAATTTACTGTATAAATGTTATCGTACTCATCAAATTTCTTCTTTAGGTACGCTCTATATGCAGGCAATACAGTATTAGCGATTGTTTGAATTTGACCTTCATTGTATATAGCATCAAGAAACTGCCAACAAAATCCGTCGTGTGTGCTTTTAATCGTTTCTGCATTATCATTAAATCTAATATGAAATAATCGTAAAATCACGAAGTAATCTTCCATACCAACTTCGTCTTTTTTTACGGACATTGAATATCTTCCCTGAAGCAAAGAAATCAGTTTTTTATCTTCGTCATTTTTGCAGTATCCATCATATTGACCATTTAGTATTTTTTTGAGTTCTTCATACAGTCCATCCAAAAGACCAGCAAGTTCATAATTGCTAACAGTGTTATTGTAAAGCAATGCAGCGTAATCTTTTGTCTTTACATTTTTGATAAATCGGTTAATAATCGCACCATTAAGATAGTCTGTTCCGCCCAATTCTATATTAAATCCATTTCCAATTAAAATAGTTTTCATTGCAACAGCCCCTTTGATTTTTTATAATTATACCATTAGTTTATGTTTTTTCTACCCCTGCCTATGTAAAAGCGGCATCAGCTTTTCGCCAATGCCGCCGTTCTCGGTTATAAAATGCCTGCCTTTTTCAGATAACCCACGCTGTCATAGCAACCTCGGAAATAAATTGCTTCCTGCTGAATATCGCAGAGCCTTGCCGTATGAGAGCGTTTTTCAGCTCCACAAGGCTATGTAATATCAGCGTCCTTTCGTGACTGTCTACATATAGATGAGTGGTTTTGTCTTTCATACGCTCGACCTCCTTGCTAATCTTATTATATAAAAGAGCAGAGGGAAGAACAACTTTGCAAAGAGATAAAAAATAAGCGTATCACTATTTCTAATGATACGCTTATTATAGTTCGGTTTTCAATTAAGGTCGATAAGCACCCTTACGGTGGTATCTCTCCATTGATTTTTCCTTAAATACTGTCCGTTAGCCTTTCGATAGGCTTCTGCTTCCTTGAAACCAAGCGGTAATTCAAAGGAAAGAGAACTCCTACCTACTTTTGATAGCTGCCCGTGATGCAAGCAATACATAGCACCAACTATTTCATATCCACACGCTCACATTCAAATCCACCCACTTATAGACTCTCCTGCGGGTCGAAAAGCTGTAGATATACTTCTTCGCATCGTCGATGGTCAGTGTAAAGGAACCGATTTTGATATGGTTGTCAGGGTCAAATTCGCCTTTCTCCTTGCTTCCGGTTCTCAGATACCAACGAAACTCATCCTTCGACACCCAAATGCGCTCAACAAACGCCTCAACAATGCTTTCGGGGATAACCGAGTAGTCAAATCCGGTGTACTCCTTCAACCGCTCTCGCAGTTCTAAGAGCTTAGCGGAATAATCCTCGTTGCTTGTCGGCTCCTTCTCAGGCTGCAAGCCCTTGATTTCTTCCGTGAGCTTGGCAACACGATCCTCGATCTCCTGCTTCTTTGAGCGAAACATTTCCTTATCAATGTCACCCTCGGCTCTCATCTCAATCAGGTTTGTCCGCTTATTCATTAGCTTCTCGATTTCGCCTTGCTTGCGCTGGATAACATCTGTATTGTCCGGCAGTTCTTCCTGATCGGCAATGTGCTTTTCGAGCATCGCATAGGACAAATCCATCACTTTGTCTGCGTTTTCGATGTAGCGGTCAAATACCTGCTCCGCCATCATTTCCAGCTTCCAGCCCTGAATATAAGGCGATTCGCACGAATGCTCAATGGAGATGCCTTTGTTCAGGCGCTTGGCAACGCTCCCACGGTTTACCGATGTGTAACACTGGTAATCAACGCCGTCTGTCCGTCCGTCACGGGAATGAAACCGCAAGTTAAACTTGTTTCCGCACTGACAAATCATCAAGCGTCCGAAAGCAGTGGTATGCTGCATTCTTCCTACTCTGCGTTTTCCTTTGTTATGGTTTTTCATGACCACCGACTTGGCATCCATCAGCTTCTGAACTTGCTCATACTCCTCGACGGTTACGATTGGTTCGTGCGTACCTTGAACCTGAACATACTCCAAATCACCGTAATTCTTGATTTTCTTCTGCTTCAGGAAATCAGGCGTATATTCCTTGTGGTAGGTTACCCGGAGATATTGAAAAACTTCGTGACATAGGTATTGATGTTGAAGAAGAACGCAGTCGCGAAATGCGATATTCTTTAAGCAGCCACTTGTTCACATTGCCTGAGCTGAAGTTATTGATTGATGCAGTGGAGTCATCTAAGTTCATTACTGTAAAGAAAAGCACTGAACTTGTTGAAAAGCTCTCACAAATGAGCAGTAGGTATCAGTCGATGGAGCTAAAACGGAATTTGTACATTTCGGAGCGTGTAAAGCCGATAAATGAACAAATCTACTATTTGGTTGATAACATAAACACCGCTATTAATCGTTGCAAAAAGATTACGTTTAAGTATTTCCATTATGATCAGTATCGCAAAGAAGTTCCTAAGAATGCGGGAGAGCGTTACATTTTTTCGCCCTACTATTTGGTTTGGAATGAAGATCATTATTATGTTGTGGGGTATAGCGACAAGCATAATAAAATCGTATCATTTCGGGTTGATCGGATGAAAGAGATAGACATTCTATCTGATGACGCGGTAGAAAGACCTAGGGACTTCAACTTGGCCGATTTTACCAGACAGGTATTCGATATGTATGATGGTCAAAAAGAAACGGTTACGCTGTTTTGTAATAACGATATGATGAATTATGTCATAGATAGGTTTGGAGATGAGGTGAAAACATCACCAGTGGATTGCGAACACTTTGAGGCCGTTGCAGAGGTGTCTGTAAGTCAAACATTTTTTGCGTGGGTTTTTCAATTCAATGGAGATATAAAAATTACAGAACCTGAACCGGTTGTAGTAAAATATCGCGAAATGCTTAGGAACGCATTGAAAGGCAGAGCTGTAACCGTGGGACGATAGTTGTGGTTGTACAGGCTATGAAAATAGTACTTGAAAATGAGTTGGGCGTAAAAACGCCCAACTCATTTTTACTATAATAAAACTCTTGCGCACGAACATTTGTTCGGATATAATAGAGTCACAATGTTAGAAGTTGTCATGCACGTTGAGAAATATTTTAGCTTGTTATTAAATATAGCGAGGTGATTATACAATGGACGAGCTGTGGAAACCATACCCTATGTTTTGCCCGAACTGCGGTAAGATAAACTATGGGTACAAAAACACAGACGGAAAAATCAAATATGAGTGCAGCAAATGCATGATTAAGTTTGTCCGAGTGAAAAAGAGTAGGCGTCACGATACCATAGATATATATGCACCTGACGGATAGAAAAATTGAAAACTGAATACAACATAACGACGGTAAGGTCAGGCTGAAACAGAGCCACCTTAAATCCTTATCAGGTCATATGCGTTGATTGTTTCGGTTGGTTAAACCAAGCTTGTGCAAACAGAGATGAGAGGCCACCGACAAAACAGATAGCCACAGGCTAAGTCTGTTTTGCCGGTGGCTTGTTTTATTTGGACAGGAAAACTGAATAGGAGCTTCCGGCTAAGAATTTAGAAGGGAAGCTCTGAAGTGCTATACAGCTGGCTTTGTTATATAGCTCAGTATCCGTGATTTGAAAAAATTTAATTATTTTTAAAATTTTTCAAATCAAAGGAGATCATTATGAGCTGGAATGACGGATATGAAAGAAAAAAGTTTGAACGAAAACAGGTTGGACAGGCAAAAAGGTTTAAAGATCTTGGGATGACCGATGAGCAGATACAAGAAATATATGCATTAGATTTGCGAGAGTATCGAGATAATCGTATTTTTTCAATTCATACCCAATCTATTGATTCATTGGAAAATGATGAAAGCAGAAACGGCCTATATAAGAAGTTTGTAACTTCGACGACTTGTTCTATGGATATGAGTGAGTGCAGTCGATTCGAGTGGATTGAAGAAATAGAAAATAGCGTGCTGTATCTCGCAATTTCCAAACTTGCGGTACAGCAAAAAGAATTGTTGACGCTGTTATATATCGATGGATATAGCCAGGTAGAAATTGCAGAATTTTTTCACACCAGTAAGGATGCAATCAACAAAAGATTTCTTCGCATAAACAAGCGGATTACTGCTTCTGTTGCAAAGCAAGGAGGGCTTTATAAATGAATGATTTTAAGAATCGCTCTCCATATATCGAGCTTTGCTTATGCCGCCGATGCGCAAGTGTTTATTACGACGATCCAACATATTGGATTGAAAGGGCAGAGATCTTTCAGGACGAATTGCATATGTGTGATATTTGCCATCAGCGATATGGACTAGATTATTCCATTTGGAGAAAGTCAAGTGCGCGATTTAAAAAATCGCATCGTTGAGGAGGTGCCTGAAAACGGATATGATTAAAGCAGATAAAGAAAACAATATTTTCGGTGCACTGAAACTCATTGAGCAGCTTTATCTTGATGGTGAAATCTCCGGCTATGTGTTTAGAAACATCCTTCAAGAATACAAGGATAACGTTTGCATTGTCGATTTCACTTGTTACAAAAAAGAAAAGCAGAAAGGCAAGAATAAGTAATGTATGGACTGAACTCCGATTTTCAAAAACGAGATGTAGCTATATATGCGCGTGTATCGACTGAACACGAAGCACAGCTATCTGCTTTGGAAAATCAAATAGATTGGTATAAACCTATATTAGAAGCACGACCTGATTGGACTTTAACAGCACAGTATATTGATGAGGGTATAACGGGAACATCTGCTGAAAAGCGTCCGCGTTTTATGCAGATGATAGAGGATGCCCGGCAGCGGAAATTCGATATGATTATCACCCGTGAGGTATCCCGCTTTGCCCGAAACACGGTGGATACGCTTCAATATACACGCTTGCTGAAGGAGTACGGAGTTGAGGTATTTTTCATCAACGATAACATCAAGACTTTTGACGGCGACGGCGAACTGCGTCTTACGATAATGGCGACGCTTGCACAGGATGAAAGCCGTAAAACATCCATCCGTGTAAAAGCCGGACAACAAACCTCTATGCAAAACGGTGTCTTTTACGGCAACGGGAATATCCTCGGATATGACCGCGTCGGTAAAGAGATGGTCATCAACCCCGAACAGGCAAAGACGGTGCGAATGATCTACGATATGTACCTGAGTGGAATGGGGGTAACAGCCATCCAATATGAACTTGAGAAAGCGGGACGGCTGACAGCAATGGGAAAGGAACGGTGGTTTTCATCGTACATTGCGAAAATGCTTCGCAATTCCTTTTATTGCGGTATCATATCAATTTATGACATAGGGGACAAAAATAAAATGTGAAATGTGCACAACTTGTCGAATGATAGTTTGTGCATATTTTTTTGTAACCAAAGGCGGTTTTAATACACTATAAAAATGTATTGAACTGATAGATTTTATCAGTTAGAAGAGACGATATAAAACCATTTGGAAATGGGGTGACAGCGTAGGGGTAATAGTAAGAGTGATGTAGTGAATGCTGTAAAAAAGAGAGGAGATTTGGTAATGAAAAAGACAAAAGTCATAACAAAACTGATAGCCATAATTTTGTCAATACTTGTGGTTGTTCAAGTTGCCCCAATGTCAACTTTTGCCGAAACAATTGGAACAGAAAGTGAAAAGTTTGAGGAAAGTGGGTATTCTACTGAAGTATCTCAGGAAGAGGAAGACCCAATAGTAATAGGAGAAGATGTAGATCGTCGCGACAGCAGCAACACCAAGTATTTTAAGATGAGCGATGGAACAATAAAGGCTGCTGTGTACAAAGATCCTGTTCTTTATCAAGATAGTGCTGGTAAGTGGCAGGAGATAGATAATACACTTGAAACATCGGACGATGAGAATGATGAGATTTCAAACTTTAACGGATATGCAACCAAAAGCAATAAGTTTAGGGTGAAGTTTGCAAAGAATTCAAACCAGAAAAAACTTGTCAGCATAAAAATGGGCGATTACTCGGTCAGCCTTTCTTTGCTTAACAAAACGAAGAAGAATAACTCGTCAATGAAGCAGGAGAAGAAAGCTAAAATCGAGGATTTAACCGCCGCTAGCAAGGCCAGTCAAAAGATATACTATGAAAACATTCTTCCCGATACAAATATAGAGTACATAGTTAATGGATCGGGAGTCAAGGAAAATATTGTAATAAAGTCTGCGCAGAGCAACTATCAGTATAGCTTTGAAATTGATGTGAAAGATCTTACGCTCACATTGGAAGATGACGGCTGTATATACGCGAAAGATGTCAACACGGGAAAAACTGTGTTTGTCCTTCCTAAGCCGTTTATGCTCGATGCAAACTACGAGTATTCAGACAATGTGAGCTACAGTATCAGTTCAAAAAATAAAAAGAAGTATGAGATTACTGTAACTGCGGATGCCGAATGGATAAATAGCAGCGACAGGACATTCCCTGTTACGATTGACCCCGCAATACAGACAGAGCAGTCAAACACAGCGATGGATTCGGTTTATGTTGCTTCCGGAAAGCCGACTACAAATTACTGGCATGGTCCAATGATAATGGTTGGTAAAGAGTCGTCGGGCATAGGAAAGTGTCAGGGGCTGCTTCGCTTTGACTTGCCGTCTTTAAACCGCGGAGATGTTGTTATTGATGCAGAACTTTACGCTGCGCAGATAAAGTGTGACGCATATTCAAATACAACTCCGGATGCTGCAATAGAAGTACATGCAGTAACAAGTAGTTGGAATAAGAAAACCGTAACATGGAACACAAAACCGAGCTTTGAATCAACAACAGCAGATTTTGAAATTCTCAAAGCCGGCGGTACTCAGCAAGAGACTCGTAAATGGAATGTCACCTCTATCGTAAAACGGTGGTATGAAAACACTTCGTTCCCCAATTATGGATTCCTGTTTAGATCATCAATAGAAAACGGTTCAACATACAATTTGTCATGTAATTATCTTTGGCTTTATGGAGAGAAATACTCGCAGAGCACGGCCGGATATCCGATACTTTCCATAACATTCAGATCAAACAAGGGACTTGAGTCGTATTGGAGCTATACAGACATCAGCGCCGGAAGAGCCGGTACTGCTTCTATCTGCGAATTCTCCGGCAACCTTGTATTCACTCACAGTGATACAACAACACCTGGCAGTCGCGCTCCGGCATCCATATGTCATGTTTTTAATAACTACATGGCAGGAGAGGGCTTTGGTACCGTTATGCCATACAGAGGCCACGGTTGGATGCTTAGCTGTCAGCAGCAGCTTCTTCCGTCATCAAAATTCGGTCTGTCAACATCTGCACAGGCAACATACCCATATGTATATATTGATGGTGACGGAACTGAGCACTACTTCTACAAAAAGAGCGATGGTACAATGATAGATGAGGACGGTATGGGGTTGACCCTTACTGTTCCGAAGACGAATAACAATAATTATTACAAAATATCCGATGATAAGGGAAATGTGATGTGGTTCAATGTTGCGGGAGCATTTGCACGTTCTCTTGACAGCAACAGCAATCAGATAGCGAACTACTATGCATCGTCAACTGATCCCAAAATCTGGAAGGTGACTGATGGGGCGGATCATGCTTTAACTATTTCTCCGACTCCTGATAATCTCGCAGTTCAGAGCATAACCGATAGCGCGGGAAGAGTGACCAGATACAACTGGAGCTCGGGCTTGCTGCTCAGCATAACATATCCCGACGGTGAAACAACGACCTTTACATATGACAGCGACAGAGCAATGACCTCTGTCACATCTCCCGATGGGTATAAGCTTCAGTTCACATATACACCTTTGAAGAACGGTAAACGAGTTTCGAAAGTTGTTGAGAGCGCCAATGGTTCGGCTGGTCAGACAATTACTTTCGATTACTCGCAATATGGACAGACCGTTATACGCTCTTCGGGCAAGGATGGTGTATTTGGCAACAACGATGATATCTATACGACGGTGAAGTTCGACAAAGCCGGCAGAACGGTGTGCTCAGAAGCTACTTGCTATGGTAAAACACTTGCAGCTTCTGCCGCGGAATACACTGCTTCAAATCCGAACAGCAATGCAAGCAATATAAAGCAGCTTAACCGCTTGAGTAAGTCGATGTCTGGCGGTCAATATGTCAGGAACTATCTTCGTGACGGTAGCGCGGATACTGGCAGTTCATGGACTAAAGCTCAGTGGAACGGTACCGCAGATTATGATAGCTTTGTTACAGGACTTCAACAGCTCATGGCCGATGGAGCTACTACATTAACAGCAAGACATTTTCCGACAGAGCCGGAGCAAGAGCCTATCAGACATTAAACTCGGGACAGTTCAAGGCGGGAACAACATATACTTTCTCAGCTTGGGTCAAGACGGAGAATATAGTCCCGAGAGACGCGAATGTTCCGTATGGTGCGCAGCTACTTGCAACATATTGGCTTCCTGACGGTAGTACGGTCGACACTGTTTCCGAAGCACTGATAGGAACAACTGACCCAAACATCAATAATGGTTGGCAGAGACTCACGGTTTCATTCTCTGTTCCCTCCAATGCTACAAGCGTTAGATGTAACATAATGGTTCGTGACGCTACCGGTAAGGCATGGTTTGACGGAATGCAGCTTGAGGAAGGTGCAAGCGCAGGTCCGTTCAATATGATAAATAACTCTTCGTTTGAACGCTATTCAAAGGCGTCGAATGGTGCGTATCTTCCTGAAGATTGGAACGGATATCTTACCGATGCTACCGATTCCGTTGATAATGCTCATTCGAAGGATTCCGGACATGCATTCCGATTCGGCAGCATTGCAACGGTTCCTAAGGAAATGAATCAGGAACTGTATTTTGGCGGAGCTACCGCACAAAATCTTGATGATACATATATTCTTAGCGGCTGGGTCTATGCAAATCCGGTTGGCGGAAGCAATGAGAACAACACGGTCAGTCTTGCCGCAAAGATTGTGTATAGTGATGGAACGAGTTGCCTGAAGTGGTTTAAATATAACAGCTCCGTTATGGGTTGGCAGTATGTTATGGGTGCCTTTACCCTAAGGGATGATGCGAATCCGACGGCATCCAAAACACCGACAACGCTGCGAATATATATGATAAACTACAGGCAGTCGAACAATACTTGGTTCGATAATATTCAGCTTGTACGCGATGAAGCACCGTCATATACATATGACAAGGACGGCAATATGATCTCCGTCAAGGCAAACGCTCAGCAGAAATCCTCGATGGAGTATACAAATAACAACCTTACAAAGTCGGTTGATGCCAAAGGATATAGCTATACATATACTTATGATTCAAGGCATAATATGACTCAGGCGACGAGTCAGTCCGGAACTAAGTATTGCTATACCTATGATAACAACGGCAATCCCACCGCTCTTACCGTTAAGGGCAGCGAGACAGTGTATATTGAAACAGGTGCGTCGTATACATCCAATGGAGCGTTCGTGTCAGCTACTACCGACCAGGACGGGCGAACCGAATCGTATGTTTATGATAATTCCAAGGGTACGCTCACTTCTTACACGGACAAAAAGGGCAATGTAACCAACTACACTTACGATGCCAATACCGACGCCGTGACATCTGTTTCACAGACGCTTTCAAACGGTCAGACTATACAGAACAACTATACCTACAACAAGTATCGTTTGAATACGATATCCCATAACGGTTTCAATTACTCGTTTGTCTATGACAACTTCGGCAATGTTACACAGACTAAAGTTGGCTCGCAGGTGCTCTGCACAAACACCTATGGAGCGAATAACAGCGGAGATCTCAAGCGAGTAACATACGGTAACGGAGATTATGTTGACTATACATATGACGAGTATGGCAACATGAAGTCAATATCGCAGAACGGCACGAAGAACTTTACATGGAATTATGATTCGACAGGAAACTTGTATTCCCATGAAGACCTTGTAAACAATCAGCGTTTCCTGTATACTTATGATTTAACAGGCAGACTTGTTCGACAGAGCGTGCTCAACGGCAGCAAAAAGCGCATCTATGCCGCCGAGTACGGATATGACATGAACAACAACGTGTCAAAGTTTACTTCATCTGCGGGTGGAGTGACTACTACCGAAAGGTTTGATTACGGAAAGGACAATCTTGCATCGAAGTATACTTATCCCTCGGGCAAGACTGCGACATATTCTTATGATTCCATCCTTCGCCGTAACAGAACAGTTATCAATACCACTACGCCGATAGACCATCAGTATGTTTATTGGATGTCAGACCGTGGAAACAATTCGCGCACCACGAAGATTGGCTGGGAACATATCAGCGAATATATCTATGGCTACACCTATGATGCCAACGGAAATATTACTGAGATTTCGCGCCGCCACAAGACCGCAGAGACGGCATATACCAAACAGCAGCAGTTCGCTTATGACGAATTGAATCAGCTGGTTCGTGCAGATGACCTTGTCAAAAACTGCACGGAAGTGTATACTTATGACAACGGCGGAAACATTCTGTCTGTCACAACTTATCCTCTGACATGGGGCAGCCTTGACGGTGTCACGGCAACAAAGACGGTAAATTACGGCTATGACGACACCAACTGGAAGGACAAGCTGACCTCCTATGACGGTCAGGCTATTACCTATGATGAGATAGGCAATCCGCTGTCTTACAGAGGTTACACTCTCACTTGGCAGAACGGCAGACAGCTGGCGACGCTCAGCGGCAACGGAGTAACTGCAAGCTACACCTACGATGTTGACGGACTGAGAACATCCAAAACCGTCAACGGTGTTAAGCATGAGTACTACTATGTCGGAAACACCTTGCAGTATGAGAAGTTCGGCACGACAGAGCTGTGGTTCTTCTATGATGCCGATGGCAACCCCTCCGGTGTTCGCTACAAGAACGGCAGCACTACAACCGACTACTACTTTGTCTGCAACTGGCGCGGAGATGTTATTCGCATTTACGACGGTGCAGGTACGGTTGTTGCCAACTACAACTATGACGCTTGGGGCAATGTGATTTCTGTCACCGATGCCAATGGTACAGCGATTACAGATTCGACCCACATCGCCAATGTCAACCCGCTTCGCTATCGTGGGTATTACTTTGACTCTGAGATCGGGCTGTATTATCTCCAGAGTAGGTATTATGATCCGGCGGTTAAGAGATTTATCAATGCGGATGCGCTTTTAGGCGCGAACAAAGATATACTGGGCAATAATGTATTTGCATATTGCTCAAATGATCCAATTAATTATAAGGATGAAACGGGTTGTGGAAAGATTCTAAACAAGATAAAGAACAGAGTGACACAATTTATTGAAAAGGTAAAAAAGAAGGCGGAAAAGCTTCGCAACAATGTGGTAGGGGCTACGGAACATAAGAAAAAAGGAACAACGAACCCTGCCAATAAAGGAAAACATGAAAAAGGCAAGGCAAGAAAGAATAGAGACAATCGTAACGAAAAGGGTGATGCACGCCGAAAAGATCGTTCGAACAAACGACGAAGGAATGATGAGGTCAATACTGATATAGATATTGTTTTGGACAAGGAAATTGAATATGAGGTTATAACAGTGACCGCGACCACATCTCTATTTTTTATACTTGCAGACGATATCACTGGGATAGGGGTAGTTGATGACATTGCAATTATTCCGCTGATCTACATTTTTGAAGTTTTAGAGTAAATAAGTTGATAAATGATATTTTGGAGGCAATTATGATAGAAATATTAAAATTAGCTATGACATTGAAAAAGAATGTATGTGTCTATACTTGCGATTCGGAAATTTCAAAGTTCTTATACGGACGTATAATTTTTATTGACAATGAGTTTTTCGCTCTGTATATGCTCACTCCAAATGGAGAAAATGACGGTATTTTGGTAAAAAAGATTAGCTGTATTACTTATGTTGAGATGGACGGACAGTATGATGAAAAAATGAAAAAACTATGTCCGAATTTCGACGATTTGATTTCAAAGACTCCGATAGATTTTGAAAATGGAAATGCGCTGTTTTCAATAATGCTGGAAGCGTTAAGAACGGAAAAGCCGATTTCTGTTGAGCTGTTGGACAGTGGTGTTGATTCGGTAATTGGTCAAGTTACAGCGGTTAATGAGAAAATATGTACTGTAAGGCAGATAGATGAATACGGATGCGATGATGGTATCGCGTATGTCAATGTCCCGGATATAACTCAAGTATCCTACGCATCTGCCGATAATAGCATTTTGTTGTTGCTTATGACCAAGTGAGAAAATCACAGCTGCACATATGTAAGTTAATGTGAGTGTAAGGTGTTGCTTCACAAAGTGGATCAATTCAAATTGTGCCGCATGAGAAATGATGATGGAAAATATTTGATATTGCAAATAAGATGTAGTGCATTATCTCAGCAAGCATCGCTTTTTTGGGCAAAAGGACAGTTTGTGGGGATACTCCAACCGAATAAAGGTTTCAGGAATACTCCTGATAAGGGCCGTGGTACCACAACGGCGATGCTTGCAGGTACATAGCAAGTTGCTTGTAACAACAACGTGTCAAAGTTCACTTCATCGACAGGTGGAGTGAACATGACCGGTGTTCGCTACAAAAACGGCAGTACTACAACCGACTATTACTTTGTCTGCAACTGGCGCGGAGATGTAATCCGCATTTACGACGGTGCAGGTGCGGTTGTTGCCAACTACAACCATGACGTTTGGGGCAATGTGAGTTCTGTTACCGATGCCAATGGTGCGGCGATTACAGATTCAACCCACATTGCCAATGTCAACCCGCTTCGCTATCGTGGGTATTATTACGACTCTGAAACGGGATTCTACTATGTGTCCAGCCGTTATTACGATCCTGAGATCGGGCGATGGATAAATGCGGATTCGTCTGACACATTAACGGCAAATTTTGAAAACTTTGCACAATACAATGTGTTTGCATACTGCTTTAACAATTCTGTTAATATGTGTGACTTAGATGGTTTCTGGGCTTTTGCAATTGCGGGGGGCGGATATTTGGCAACAGCAGGAACAATTGGAGTCGCAAACGCATGGAATCCTGTTGGGTGGGTTATAGTTGGAACTGTCGCTATTGCAACGGTAACTATGGTTGGTGTAATCGTATATACATCAACTGTAAGAAAAAACGAACCTGATCCGTATGCTCGCCCGGGGCAGAAAAAGCAAGGGCGTGAGCGCAAAAACAAAGCCCGGAAAAATAAAAATTGGAAACCAAGGTCTAAGCCTAAACCTCCCAAAAAACACACGCCGAACAGAAATCATAGGAAGTATTAAAAATGCATATTTGGACACTTACCAATTGGCAAAAGAATCTTGACAGCGAAGTCAAAAGACGAACCGGAATCCGTTTTAGATATGAAAGCTCGGTTGACCCTGAGGTAAAAAGAGCATGTACACAGTTTGCACGGTGGTTGCGAGCCGAGTATTATTTTCCGTTGAGAGTTCCTGTTTATGTTAAAGGAAGCAAGACCGTCCGAACACAGGATGGTGAAACAGCAGTAGGCAGTTTTTTTGAACCATTTTCATATTATACAGAGCCGTACATAAAAATTGCAACTGGCGATTATGATGATTTACAAAGCCGAAATGGTAAAGACAATGCACTTGCAACAATTCTTGCAACATTAGCCCATGAGTTAACACATTACTATCAATGGATAAATGATATTCAGCTTACTCCAAAAGGCAGAGAACAACAGGCGACAAGATATTCAAATTATATAATCGATGAATATTCTATGACGTGTGACCACCCTTGAAAAAATGGAAATAAAAACATCAAAATTTACGACGGCACAGGTGCGGTTGTTGCCAACTACAACTATGACGCTTGGGGCAATGTGATTTCTGTCACCGATGCCAATGGTGCGGCGATTACAGATTCGACACACATCGCCAATGTCAACCCGCTTCGCTATCGTGGATATTATTATGACTCTGAGACAGGGTTGTATTATCTCCAGAGCAGGTATTATGATCCGGCGGTTAAGAGATTTATCAATGCAGATGATTCAAATATTTTGCTTGATGATCAGGGTAATATCTTGCAGTATAATTTATTTGCGTATTGTTTCGATAATCCTGTAAATATGCATGATGAGAATGGTGAAGCGGCGGCAAATATTATTGGTGCAGTTGTCGGTGGAGTTGCTGGAGCAGCCTTGGGCGTTCTACTTGCAAGGAAGCTCGGATTAACAGGCTGGAAAAAGTGGGCCTTAATTTCTGCGGCCACAGTCGGTGGTGCAGTGCTGGGTGCTTTTCTCGGGCCGTATTTGGCGAAGATAGGTTCAAGTGTTGCTGCGAAACTTGGAATTAAATCTATTCCAAAATTAGGAAGCCAAATAGGAAGATTGGGCAAATTAGTAAAAAACACCAAACCGGCAATAAAAGGACTTACGAGACATGGATTGCAACGAATGGCACAAAGGGGTGTGTCACAAAGCATGGCTCGAAATATTGTTAGATCGGGACATGCGATAGCCCAAAGCGGTGGAAAAACACTTTTTTTCACACAAGCAGGAGTGGTTGTTCTTAACAAAGCCGGTGAGGTGGTAACTGCCTATTCATCAAAGTTCTTTGATGCCGCTATGAAAGAAATTATTAGACAATTCTATGGGTGATAAAATGAATTTTGAGATTATAAAAAAAGAAATTGACAAGTGGGATCCGATAGACCTGTTGAACCATGCTCCGCCGGACGAATACGATATCGAGAGCAGAGAAATTTTATTAAAATTTCAACATAGCATAGAACAAAACGGTATGGTAATCTACGAAGTTTTCTCGAAAGCATTCGGAATAACTTTTACTAAAAGCGTAGATGAATGTGTCTCTATAGCAAAAAAAATAATGGAACAGGAATGACTAAAACTGTTAAGGAATCTTATTGTTTTACTCCCATAGTAACATCGCCATTGGGGAACAAAAGGCAATGTTGTTGGAATAGTTCAAAGCCGTCTTAAAAAGGTTTCAGGAATACTCCTGATAAGCGTCGTGGTATCATAATGACGGTGCTTGCCGACACATAGCAGATTTCTTGTAATATGTGAATGTTTTGCGAACATTCAAAACAGAGGCTTGCATTTTTGCCTTTATGTGTCTAATTCATGTAACTCTATTCCTGATTTTTATGGCACTATTTCCTGATATTTAATAAATCCGGAAATAGTGCTTTCCTATTCTCTATATCGATGATATACTGAAGATGACTTTTGGTTATTGAGGCATATGTGATGTTGCCCTACACGGGTGATTATATTGAGCAAGTTAGGCTCGGAAAAAACAGCCTTAAATTTTACTCTTTTACTCCTGCCCCTTAATGCATGGGCACATGTATTAAGGGGCAAGGAATTGGCTGCTTTGCTGATCAATGCCCATAGGAACATTGACTTTCTGGAAGGGCTTATTAAGCATACTCCGAACAAAGATACATTTGCTGAGCTGATACTTTTGAAAGAGTGCACCTATTCTCGTATGATTGGCTATGATAGCTCTGGTTTCAGAGAGGTGTTTACCAGTCGAGAAATTGGTAAAGGCAATATATCTCCAATCATAAATGTGGAGGCGGCATACAGAGCAGCGATAAATACGGAAATTAATGCTCCTGATTTGAGCCGAACTTGCGGCATCGCCTTTTACGGAGATTGGCAAATCTACTAAAAGCATATTGGAAATTTATAATTATCTCAAGGATACTTCTGTTACATTAATAACAGTTGCCAAAAGAAACCTGTGATTTTCTTTTAATTTTAATATAATATCTAAGTTGTTTCGTTTGTTATAAAACTATGAAATTGTTGAATACCATTAACTTTTCGGTAGAAATGGAATTTTTAATGTTTTGAACTGGAAAATTTGATGTGCGCTAATTAGCTGAACTTGCACATTTATAACAAGAAATTGAAAGGTGATGAATGTGGGAAAGGGAAAAAACAAGAAAGGCAAAAAAGTTGCAGCTCCAAAAGCCAATATTCAGGAATTAAATGCTTCCAGAGATGGCGGACAAATCGCACTCAGAGGCTACTCGTATCAATTTTTGTATTCTTGCTACTTAATTCTTTCGTCATCGAGCCCGAACATTTCTTTTCAACTTGAGGGAATCGAAGATATTGATTATATTAAACAGGAAAATGATAGCAGTGATATCACTCATATACAGCTGAAATATTCTATCAATAAACAGGATGCTAGCTTTTTAGCTGGCGTGCTTAAGAATTTCCTGGAAGCCTATTTGATAGATCCAGCAAGAAAGTTTCAGTTGGTTTATGATTTTCCTGTTGCGACCGGTAATCTGAGCAAGCTGTTCTTTTCCAATCTTGACGAAAAATCGCGCATCTATTGGAAGCAGGTGATCTCCGATATCAGGTGGAACAACCCCTCTTGGAATTGGAGCCTGTATGATTTTGATCAGTTCATTTCACGGTTGTCGTTTAAGAAAGTTGAAAAATCGGCACTAGCTGCTGCAATTGAAAAAGCTTTGGTGCAAACCTACGAGATCACGACAGACAATATTTCTCTGTTTGCAAATAGCATAAAAATTCTTTGCTTTGAAAAAATGGAGCAGCGATCCTACGTGACCAAAGCGGAAGTGGATGCTCAGATCCAATCAGTCCGAATAGACATCAGCAAGGGGCCTCAGAATCCTGCACATAGCTGGGTCCGAAAGCTGGATTACACGAAGGCGGGCCTTGACGGAGGACGCAGCTTTTATGAGGGAAAGAAAGCAACGCCGGCAGATATCGTAAGCGGCTTTCCAATCGAACGACCGGGTTTAGAGAAAGAAGTGATCTATTCCGTCGGTGAAAACACAGTTACGGTTATGAAGGCTTCCAGCGGACAGGGAAAAACTACGCTGGCCCTGCGGGCAGCGTATCTTCTCCGGGATGAATATATCCCATACCAGTTGCTGTGTTGTGATGAGGTCAAGGAACTTGGAAATATCGTCCAATACTTCAAAGCGAGAATTCAACTTGGTGAAAAGGTTTTGATTCTGATTGACAATCTGGATCAGCATTTCTGTCAATGGAATCGGCTTACCTCGTTACTGCAGTCTGAATTGCGTTGTCACTATAAATTGATCGTTACATCGCGGGAGATCGATTGGTATCATTATGGCGGCGATTTGAGCAACATTCAATCCGTAAACGTTATTAAGCCGGTCCTGGAGGAAAAGGAAGCTTTCGAGCTGTTTCACCGATTCAAAGAGGCGAAGCAGCTTCATCCGAGTATAACAGACTGGCGGGGTGCATGGAAAAAAGTTGCGGAAAAACAGTTGCTTATCGAGTATGTTTATCTGCTCACGCATGGCGAAATGATGGCAGAAAGAATTGGCACACAAATATCCGAAATTGGACGGTCGTCTTCTGGAAGAGCAAAATGCGAAATTCTACGCAAAGTGTGTTTTGCAGATATTTGCGGAGTTAGGCTTTCTGTTGTTAACCTTTGTTCAAACGAGACAGAAGACTCTGGCTCTGATTTTGGGGAACTCTTAAAAAGTATGGAATCCGAGTTCCTTGTGCATGTAAATGAAGAGAGCGGGTATATTGAGGGGTTGCATCCCATTCGGTCAAAGCATGTTGTTGAGAGGCTGCATGAATTCCTACCAATTGACAATACCGCCATTTCAGTTATGAAAATGGCGGACAAAGCGGATTTACCGATACTGTTTTCTCATCTGCCGGAGTTTACCCTAAACAAAGAGACGTTTTTCCGCGATGCGGTCGATAGCCTATGGGATGAAAAAGACCTTTCGAACTATACTTCTGCAATACAGGGGCTTTTTTCAGGGTGTGTGATGCAGTATTTCCTTTCCAACCGGGTCGCGTTTGACGATGCAGATGCCCACGGTGGACTTTTCCTTATATCGACCGAAATGTGCCCCTTTGCTGTATTCGAGGATTTCGGTGTGTCGATGGATACGCTGGACAAAATGCGGGAAACTTTTCCGGATAATAAGAATATAGAATATCTTTGCCGATTGCGGGAGCGTATTCCCACCTGTCGTTTGCAGGAGACGTATGTCTATATTTTCTGCGATTGTCTATATAGGAAACTGCGCACCCTTCGTTTTGACGGAATAGAGGACATCACGTCCTATGCCTCCATTTCTGAGTGGATCTATAACATCAATCCAGAGTGGAATGTATCGGCTGGATTTTCTCTGGATGATCTTTGGAGCGAGCCGGAAAAATTGACGCTGGAGTGCATTTCTACGCTGATGTATCTCTCTTACTGCGGGAACAGAGAGAAATATATGGAATTTGTGGAACGAAATCTTAAGAGCATTCTTACGTACCTCAAGCAGTGGACAAGATCACATAGGATATTTGTTGATTCCGAAAAAAATGCGATTCACGTTGAATATATCCTTCGATTACGCAATATCAAAATGGGGAATGAGCAGAGCGTCTCAAGGCTGAAATTCCTTTGCAAAGCCTTACCTATTTTTGATTTGTACTGTTCAGATGCGCTCAAGCCGACGGTTGATCTGCTTTCGGCTTATCCTATTCCCGACGATGCACACAAGGAAATGCCCATTCGAAACATTGTGATTATGTTCCATCAAAGCCTGACATCGTTATGGAATAAGACAATTATGAGCAATTACGAATTTGATACCGTAACCGAATGGTTGGATTATTGGTTTAGTGTGAGAGAGAAGATATGTCTGCTTGCCGATAAGTGCTGTGCCTGCATGGATAAGCTCCTGAGCGGAAAACCATTAGGAGGCTTAGCCAGAGAAGTCGGTCGGCTCCATGAAGAGCTTGCTCAGATGACCACAGGAGAAAAGCGATATCCCGAAGAGAACCGTCCGTTTGAGAAAAAAGCTGCGATGCCGGAGGGACCGAAAAGGGAAAAAGGAGAATACTTCCAAAGCGTACAAAACTTTTTTAATCAGTTTGTGTGGATTCTCACCAGAGATGAGCAGAAGCGGCGGCTGCCTATGGTAAATCTCAGAGCGGCGCAAAGTGCTCTTGTACTGATGCAAAACTACTTTTCAGAGGTTGCGGCAGACTTTGATGTTCAGGAAAGGCAGCGGGTTCTTTGTGCAATGGAAGAGCGGAACATCAAGCGACTTACTATGTGCTGCTGCTATTATCTTGAACACATGCCAAGCAAATACTTTGATAAATATCATATCAAGGACTGGTATGAAGGGCATTGCCGGGATGAGAGAAGAATCGCAGAAAAGGGATTTTCGAAATTAGCGTCCAAGTACTCGATTCATTTTCCTGATCAGATTTACACTATTGGCATATTGAGATATTATCCAATCGTAGTTGATGATTTTGATATGACATCGGAAAGCAATTTAACCGAATGGCTTCTGGGCAGTATTGCGTTTTCTGAAGCTCCGTTTGACTATCTGGTGATATTGTTTGCAAATGATCTTGAAGAAATAAACCCTATGGCGTTGCAGATCTCACGACAGATGATCGCTGATGTCAAAAAAACGATTAAGTCAGAAAACTATTCATTGCGTGAAAAGCAGATGGTCCCATATCCGGTGGACGTGACGGCACAGATGCTCGACTGCTTTGCGAGAAAATATATTTTGACGGAAAGGACCACCGTAGAGGCCGAAGAACCTTCTATTGGGGATATTGCCGAAGGGCTATGGATCTACTCCAAATCGATTGAGTTGCTGACGGAACCAGAAGATGCCGGTTATCTCGCAGCTGAAACGCAAGACCTTCAGACCAATATTTCAGAAATGCTTCATTTATTGCAGGACAAACTTCCATCCAAAGATATTAATTGGCTAACGGAAATATGTAATGACGTATTCTCTGGGAAAAACTTTGACGATACTATGTTCAACCATGTTATTGCACACTTCGTACAAATGAAGACAGGTCAAAAAGAATGTTGGTAGCCATAACTACTGGGAAGTACCAGATCATGACGGGTATTTTTCGGCGAGCGTCAATCAAATTTGAATAGGATGTAGTACACAAAAGCAGAAATTCCGTGCTATCAGAAATTCTTGATAGCTTGGGATTTCTGCTTTTGCAGAGATTAATTTTTGTTGTGTGCTTGACATACGTGTGGGAAAACGGGTGGGGTGGACTCTTCTTCCTTTCGTCTGTTAATCTCACAAAAATGAAGCGACTGTTGAAAAATCAATCAAACGTATTGTTCTATTGAAAGATGCACTTACGACAGCAAAAAGCACATATATGATGCTGAGTATGGGTATGACCTAAACAACAACATGTCAAAGTTCACTTCATCGGCAGATGGAGTGAGCATATTAGATCAGCTTGTAAAGGTGTTATAATTGTGATATGCTTATATTACAAATTAATAGGCAAGTCGCATTAGTAAGGGATCGTTATATAAATGAAAGCAGCTATATTGTTAGCCACTTAAAAGATATGACATCAAAACAATAAGGTGGGATGAGTAAAATGAATAAAACTGCGAAAAGCAGGCTGTTATATGTTTTGCAATGCTTATGGCGGAGTACTGATGCAGAACATTATGTTACGACGGCGGAGATTCTTGCATACTTAAAAGATAATGGTATTGTTTGTGATAGAAAGACGATACGGCAATTTGGGCAATATATTTAAGTACAATTATGCATTTGCACCAGTCCTTTTTGAACACCTTCATCAACATTATTTTTGCACATTTATTGCTCATTTCCACAATTTATAGTATAATAAATCCATACGATTGTCTTAGCCTTCAATATCGGCAAATTCATCGCGTCAAGGCAGGCATTCGTTTCCGGCATTGATGTTCAACCGAAGTATCGTTGTACCGGAATAATTACGTAGGGGATGATTTTAATTGGTTATCGGAGAGAAAGATGAAATTACAGAGGAATGCAAGCAGCTTTGGAATCTTTATAAAGAGTACATAATAAGCTTTTGCAAATTCAAGCTAAAAGACACACCTGACTATGTTGAAGACTGTGTTCAAGATGTGTTTATGGCATTACTTGAAGCCAGGCGATCCGGAACAGAAATAAAGAGCCCCAAGGCGTGGCTTACTACTGTTGCAAACAATAAACTATTTTTTACAAAGGCATAATGCCAAGTGAAACAGGCTTTAGATTTTCCAGTGGATTGTAACGCTCTCACTGGTTGCATCAATGTGGGATATGAGAATATCAACCACCTTGCGCTTATCGTCAAAACTCACGGACTCCCAATCGTTGAGGTAATTCGTGATACAGTCAATTTGCGTGTCCGAAACGGAATTAGCGGTGAGATCGGCCACCAGCTTTAACTGCTTTTGCCGTTCTGCGTCCAGCTCCTCGATCCTATTGTTTGCGTATTGCAGGAGCAGCGGGTTTGCCCCGGACAAAGTGTCCAGAAGTTTCTCAATCTCGCTTTCCGTCTTTGCCAGGGCAACACGGGCGGCGGTCAGTTTGGGGTTATAGCCCGGTTCCTTGCCGCCTTTCAGCGTGTGATACTTCCGCATTTTCTCCACCATCTCGCCATACACAAAGGACTCCATGCTTTGCGCCGTCAGCGTACCGGCACCCTCGCAGCTCCCGTTATCGGCCCGCTGCTTGCACCGCAGGTAAGTAACGCCGTTTTGGGCTCTCAAGCCCACCAGAGCATAGCCGCAGCGTCCGCACTTGATTTTCCCGGCCAGCCAGGTATTGTGGCATTTGCGGCCATTCTGGAATGAGGTGTTTTGTGACAGCTTGCGCTGGACGGTCAGCCAAAGGCTGGAGGGGATGCGCCCCTGGTGGGGAGCGATTACAAGGATTTGTTCTTCACCCTCCCGGCCCTGGTAGAGATAGCAGCTATTGTCCCCCGTGAACATTTCCGGGGGGCTTTCGATTTTTACGCCCTGGGCTTTGAAGTATTCGTAGATGTCCATATCGGCCTGGACATAGACCGGATTTCTCAGCAGTTTTGAGATAAAGGCCCGTTGCAGGGCTTTTCCATAGACATCAATGGAGTTTTTGACAAAGTACCGGGTTATATCGCCGTAGGAGCTGCTCGGCTCCGCATACATCTGGTACATCAGCTCGGCAAAATCCATTTCCGCGTTTTCCACCAGCTTCTTTGTCTTGATCCCGTCCATGACGATGGGCTCAGTATCAAAACCGTATGGCGTCCGGCCCCGCATATAGTAGCCTTTGGTACACCGGGAATAAAAAGCGTCCTGCACGCGCATTTGGATGCTTTCCCGTTCCAGCTGGGCAAACACGATACAGATATTGAGCATCGCCCTGCCCATCGGGGTAGAGGTATCAAATTTTTCCGTACAGGACACAAACTCCACATTGTACTGCTTGAACAGCTCCATGAGCTTTGCAAAGTCCACAATGGAGCGGCTGATCCGATCCAGCTTGTAGACAATCACCCGCTTGATGAGCCCCAGCTTGATGTCCTGCAAAAGCCGCTGGAAGTCCGGGCGTTCAATATTCTTGCCGGAGTAACCTTTATCCTTGTACTCCCGGCCCTCACCGCCTTTCAATTCGTAACGGCAAAATTCAAACTGACTTTCAATGCTGATACTGTCCTTTTTGTCAATCGACTGCCGCCCATAAATCGCGTCAATTCTGTTATCCATAATTAGCTCCCTTTCCATAAATGGGAGCCAACCTACAACTATATTATACCTCTAATGCCCCCATGCAACAAGGATGACTCCGGCCTACCCCCTCTGTCCGGCGTACTTTACGAACACATCAAACAGCCGCCGTTCAATTTCGCGGTTTCGTTTGTCCCGCTCCTGCGGCGAGTATATGGGGGTAACATTCTTGACGGTGATCGTCCGATCCCCAAGAACGGCAGTTTTGATCTCGCTTTCGTATTTGACCTGTGCCTGCATAAAATACCTCCCTCTTAAAACGGTATGGATAAAGGAAACGGCCAGCACCCGCATAGGGCGCTGGCCGCTTGATGGTGTGACCTCTGGACACTTTGTCCAGAAGTCAATAGGGGCTCCGCTCGTAGTAAGCCGCAGCCTCCTCCGGGGTAGTGTAGTCAAAAACCTCGTGGAGCTCCAGCATGACCTGTTCAATGTCGGTGGGCTTGAAGCCGCACCGCTCCATCGCAGAGATCACATAGCCCCGGCAGGCCCCCTCGCTCCACGGCTGGGAGAGCAGGGCCGCCAATTCTGGATCGTAGTTCATAGAGCGTTCCCCTTTTTCATAAAGATATAGGGGAGCACTGCGCTCATTTTCTTGCCCCGTCATAAGACAGCATCCTCGGCTGCGGCGCTCCCCCGCAAAGAGGGAGGCGGCCCGGCACTGTGGCCTGGGGCCCCCGCGTCCCCTTTACGGAGAGGGAAAAACTTCCTCTCATATACCCAGGACAAAAAAGGAGCAAATGGAGATGGTAATTAGAAATTTTCTCTCAAATATTTTTTCATCCGTTTGATGCCGCTTTCCACGGAACAACGGACGGCGCTCTTGTCCACGCCCTCCTCGCGGGCGATCTGACGGTAGCTTTTGCCGAGGATCAAGTGAGCGTCCACCCGGCGGCCCTGGATCTCCGGCAGGGAGTTGAGGGCATTCCACAGACGGAAAAACAGCTCTTTCCGATCCAGGAGCTCCTGGGGGCTGGGCTCATGCAGGCACGCGGAATATTCGATCCCGTCATCACAGTCCAGGGAATAAAACGCCTTATTCCGGGTAAGCCGCCGCTGATAGGACGCTTCATCCCTCCGGCTGGCCATAAGTGCCTCGGCCACTTCATCGGGTACCTCCACCAGCTCGTCCACTATGTACCAATAATAAAAATCTTTCAGATTGATTGTAGTCATAACTTGTCCTCCATTTTGTTTCGGTGGGTGGGTTGATCGGAAACAAAATGGAGGGCTGGCGGAGAACGGCACCCAGGGGAGCCGCCCCGTACCCCTGGACACTTTGTCCAGAAGTAAGGCAAGCAAAATGCGCTTGCACAGCACAAGGCCGCACAAGCGCATAAAGCGAGGAATTTATTTATATTAGAACAATTTTCGCAACCAATATCAGAATATCCTTGTCCGGTGCCTGGGCTTTTTTTGACAAATTAAGGGCATGGACAAGGCAAAGAAACACGGCGTACCTCCTTTGCCGCCGTGGGTATAAAAAAGCGGCGGCCTTGAAATGATTAGTTTCAAAACCGCCGTTTGACTTCTGCCCCTATTTGAGGCGCATAACAACACAGCCGCCAATCCAACGGTTTTTTTATATGCCGTTTCCGTTGGCGGCCCCCAAACAACTATTAACCTCAAGAAAAAATACAGAAAAGAGAATATAATACGGTGCCGATGCCAAGTAATATATACACTATTCTCAACCCGAGCGAATATTTTGCGTCTGGATTTCTCGTTAAGAATTTTGGTAATTTTATTTTGTTGCAGATAAAACCGAATATCACAAAACCTGCACCAATCACAAGCGTTACATATTGCCAATACTCACTTAAAAACTTTTCTATAAACTCCATCACTTGCCCATCCAATATTTCATGCAATACTCACTCAGCTTTTCATAGTCAAACATATAATTAACGTCCATGAGATAATTTTCCATCATCGCCACGGAACTAATAAGCTGTAAATCTATTTTGCTATCTTCAAGCTGGTCATTCTTTAAGATGAACAGGCTTGTTTTCTTGTCCTGCGTCATTTCGGAATTAGTCTTTTTGCAATAAATAGGTTCATCAATCCAATCCCATTTAGGATCTACGGGAATAAGTACGATTTCAGGAATGTTATTATCGTCTATGCCATAGCCCATAAGCCAGTTGTAATATGTATGAACAGTTTTCGTTAGTTTTTTCTTTGTTGTCATTTTCCAGACAACGGCGGTCTGATAATCTTTCCCTGTCTTTTCCTTAAATACTTCCGCTACCTTTTTCATATTTTCTTCTTGTTTAGCGGTCAGCTTTCCTTGCAGCGGCTTAAAAATGTTTCCAAACAATCCCATGATTTTTCACCTTTCCTTTTTGTTATTGTTGCAGTCGTTTTTGCATTGAAAGTTTATCCTCTTTCCATGCTTCATACAATTCCTCGTTTTCTTCCCACAATTCTCTTAATTCAGAATTATCAGAAAGAATGGCACCAATAGCCGTTACTGCTTTTTGTTTGAGGGGAGAAAAGTCAAAACATTTTTGTGAACTTGTCCACTCAAAATAATCTTCCTCATCACACCTATACACAAAGCTGTTTATTACGCTGTCAATAACGGCCGCTGATACTAAAGCGTAATGCGCTTCATCATAGCCGATATATTCAGCCTGTATAACCTCATCAAAATATTGTTCCATATCAGCAATTATGTCTGATGATCCTTTAAGGTCAATCAAAGCGTCATACGCAGTATCATCATCAAACACACCATAATTCCATGCGCCCATATATCCTCCTTTATCTACCGGGCCACTTCTGGACAAAGTGTCCAGAAGTCCGCACCTAAACAAGCAACGTAGCGATACTACACACGATCAACACGCATCCCCCGCGCCAAAGATGAAGCGGCAAGTTCCTCTTTATTTTTCCTGTTCTTGCTCTAATCGCTGAATGAGCATATCAAGATGATTTCTTTTATCCAATTAGTACCACACGTCCACGCTCTGGGAAATAAATATTCAACCCCATCTTCCAAAGTTCAAAATAAGGACGAAAAGGATTTTCCCGTTTCGTATCATACATAGGCCACTGGAGATAATCGGACAATAGATAATCGCAGTTGATATGGTACAATGCCTCAGTCATTAACTCAATATCCTCATAGCCCTCCTTGTACAGCATATCGCTACACCAATCTATCAAATCAATTTCTATTTCTGTACTTTCTCCATTTATTTGTTGCTGATAGGCTTCTTCTCTAAAAGTCTGGGCAGCTTGTCCGAATAAAATTTCTATTTTGGCGTTCTCGTCCAATGGAGCAGCTTCCTTGAACTCCTCCACGAAAATACGATTTATATTTCTAATATAGGCTTGTACTGCATTTTCAGCGTTCTGTCTATTATCTTCTGAAAATCGAGTAAAGAAATACCCTGCATAGCTGGTTTGTTCGTCTGGCAGTTCAACCTTTGCTGTATCTTTGCTGATTTCATCAATTTCCAAAAGTTCTTGTAACATATTTAATCCAGTTTGCCCATAGAGAGCAAAAATAGGGCGCAGATGTTCGATATTTCCACCGCGCAACTCCTGAAACAGAAAAGGCGGTACAGCTTCTTCCTCCAAATCGTAATCATGTTCTTCAAAGATTTCCATTAGTAATGGGTCTTGTTGAATAATCTCTGCCCAACGATTGGGAAGATATTTTTTACATTCATCTATTGTCATTAAAAATTTCTCCTTTTCCTGCATATAGGGTGTTCTTATAGTACATCTTCATGCCAGATTTGACGAAGCGTAATTCCTTTTTCAAAGGTTTCCTCCGTGCCATCTTCAAAATGGACTTCAACCCGAATAGCTTCTTCATTCTCGTCATTTTCCGATTGATTAACCCAGTCAACCCATTCGATTATTGGAGATAGTTCATCATTGTCCCTAACAATTCGATACCCTTCTCCCAGATTTTCAGATAAAACATCTTCAATTTTATCAAGCTGCATTGTCATTAACTCCGTTTCATCATCTTCAATTTCAACCCATTCCCCGGTTTCGTTTTTCTCCATATATGTGCCATAAGGCAAGGACAACAGGGACACTACGGTCGGGTCAATGCGGCAAATATCTCGAATATCGTAAAAGCCAGCTTTTTCATCATCAAGTTCGTCGTCCATCATATCATCATCGGAAAAGAAGCCCCAACCGCTTTCCCAGCCCCATTCCTCACGTTCTGGCATTATTCGTTTGGCCCCCTTGATTTTATAGCCCTTTTGAGCGATACGGTCAGTTGCATAGCAGAATAGGGGACCGTCCCAATCGGGAATGATAGGCGGCTTTCCGTCGGCGGCACGTGCAACACGCAGTTCGGGATCATCTTCAAATTCTGTTTCCAAAAATTCTTTTAACCGCTTATCCAAAATTGCACTTATCGCCTGGTAGCTTTCCTCGGTATAAGGCAAAAGCAAATATGCGGCTTCTTCCTCCTCAATGCTATTCCATGTATGATCTTTCAAAACAGCCAGAGCACAGTCGCGGTAGTCCCAGAGATAGACATAAGGATTTGAGCGATTGTCCTGGGCATACCATTGAGCAAAGCCAGAGCCTACCCGATCAAAAAATTGCGTGGACAACTTTCCGTCCAGCTTGTCCCGGATAAACACACGCAAGTCGGGGCCATTCCCCGCCCTAACTGTTTCTACCACATTTCGGTACTGGGTAAGAAACGGGTTGCTCATTTGCCCTCGTTCCATAGCCCAACGCAGATAAACGGCCATAGAGTTGTAAGCGGCCAGTTCATCAACAGGCAAATGCAAATCCCGGATACGTTTTAGATGACTTTCCGCATTATCCATTTCCGCTAAATCATAGCCAATCGTATCTTCATCTGTAATTGCATTAAGGCGCGTGGGGTTAATGACCTCCAAGATTTCGTCCGGGCATTTATCTATAAGTTCATCTACACTATTTTCTAACTTAAACTCCATTTCTTCCTTGTAGAGAGGGATAAGCTGATAAAAATTCACTTCGTCCCCGTCGGGGAGAGTGCAGAAGTATGAGGGTTCACCAAACACACCGGGATTTAATAACATAGCCCCGCACAATTTTGTACTTTCCGCAAATGGCTCACCGGAACTTATGGTATGTCCCCAGCCAAGCCAAGTATTTCTATCTTTAACAGGTATGCGGGCAATCCATTTCAAAACATCAATAGGCCAATACCATTTTTCCTCTTGCCAATCCTCCTCCGACAATTTCCAATCCGGGGGAAGATTGATTAAAAGCTCTGCCCGTTCCAATTTTTTCTCTGTTAGTTCCTCTGGCACGTTCATTCTATGAGCGCCCATTCCAAATGTAACAAGGGTATAATAGTTATGATCTTTTCGCGGTGGAATAACGCAGATGTCCAAATGAATACCTGTGGAAACACTTTCGTGAAATACGTAATCATAATAACCGAAATATTTTTCAATGTGTTTCTCTACCGCATCCCAATCGGCCTCGCCATACATTTCGACTGGTTCTTCCGAAAGATACCCCTCACAATCGCTCACCAATTTCTGCGCTTCTGGATTGTCCGGCTCTAATTCCAGCCACCGCTTTCCATATTCAAGAGCAACAGCCGCCGTATCATCTGCCATGAGGTGAGCATATCCCATGCGAGCGTTCCAGTACGGGTCATTTTCTCCCTGTTTCCATACAGTTTCCAAAATGTCAATGGAGTGTTGGATAAGTTCCTTATCTACTTCATCATCATCTCCATGCGCCTTGTGATCTCCCAATACTGCCAAATTGCTATAAGCCCGACCAAGCAATACGGTCAATTTATATCCACGCTCTTTTTCCGGGATAGCTTCAATGGCTTCAATACACCGGGAAAATTCATCGTTTTTATTCCACTGTTCAAGTTGTTCCAGCAAATTGTCCATACCATAATCCTCCTCCAGTTGACGTTTTCAAAACAAAAAAGCGTTTCTATCCGCGCAGAAAACTGCCTTGATAGAAACGCTTATATATACCAATATTATTGGGGGCATGACAAAAGCCCGATGCTACATAGTTATAGCACCGCTCCGCTTGCTTGCTTGCTTGCTTGCTTGCTTGCTTTAGGATGGCAGAAGTCATGTTGCTTGTCAACCCCTTTTTGAAAAGTTATTTATAGACATTATAGCAGAACATTTGAAGTATGGCAATATTCTTTTTGGAATGTTCGCCCCCTGCACTATCCGCTCCAAAGCGCCTGTTTTTCAGGTTTGCACGAAACGGCAAGCAGGGCAGGTGTGCCCACACCTGCTATTTTTGCGTGGCCGGGGCCCCGCAAAAATGCTTGTTGGGGAGCTCCCCAAACCCGCTGCACCTCTGGACAAAGTGTCCAGAAGTCCTTATTGTCTGCGGCCCCGGCGCTACCGCTCCTGGGCCTTATCTTCCCGCCCGTCTGGATAGCCGCGCAGGAAGTCGATGTTGCCCTTGACCGCCACGGCCTCCCGCATATCTGCCTGGGCCTTGCGGTACTCGGCATAGAGGGCCTTTTTCTTTTCAGAGAGCTCCCGCCGCCGCTTTTTCAGCGCGTCCATCTTTGGGAGCTTTGCCCCGTCCAAAAGCTCACTCATGGCGGCCTTTGCCGCCCGATAGTCAGAAAGCTCCGCCTCGTGCTGGGCCAGATATTTTTTAGAATACCGGGCCGCCTTGTAGCCGTCAAACACGGGCCTCGTCTTTGCGTACTTTACCACAGCCCCCATGAGCTGGGAAGTATGGGAGAGGGCGGCCTCGGTGTCCCGCAGCTCCCCGGCCAGGGAGTGAAAGCGATCCACCGCCGCCTCGGTGGTGGCCTCCAGCGCCGCATAGTCGGTCAGCCCATGCTCACGGAGATACAGGAGCGCGGCGGCCATCTGTTTGAGGTTGTAGACTTTGGCCCACCGCTCGTAGGCCGGGCCTTTGCCCTGGGCCAGACGGTTTTGAATGTCGATGATGAGATCGACGCGCCGGGGCGGGGGCGGGCCCTCCTTTGGCAGCTCCGGGATCGGGCGCTCCCCGGCGATCACCGCCCGGATGTCCTCCGGGTCAAAGCCGGGGCCCAGGGTGGACGAGCGCAGGCGGGTGGGCTTATCCTGCCCAGGGGCCAGGAATGAGATCACTCCGCCCCGGCCACGCTTCACCGCAAAGCCGGACTCCTCCATGAGCCGCAGGAACGCCGCAAAGTCGGCGGGCTGTTTCCCCAGGGCCTCCACGATAGCCAGCCGCACTCGCTGCTGGGCCGAGGGCGGGCGTTCCCCGACCCATTGGCCGTAGTGGAGAAAGCGGCCCTTGCTGTGGAGCTTCGGGTTTTGGATCACAGACAGGTCATGCTCCAGGCATACCCGGTCAGAGAGCCGCCGCAGGGCTGCCGCCGATCTGAAAAAATCCCGGAATTTCCCGGTATAGTCCAGGGTGGTGGAATTGTAGTAAATGTGATTATGGATGTGCTGGCGGTCTGTATGGGTGGCAACAAAAAAGGCGTGCTTTCCCTTTGTCCAGCGCATAGCCGTTTCATAGCCCACCCGGTTTGCCTCCTCCGGGGTGATCTCCCCAGGACGGAAGGACTGCCGGATCTGATAGCACAGCACATCCGCATCCCGCCGCTGCTCCCGGCCCGTGACGGCCTTGTACTTTGCCTTTGCCAGCAGGAACTCGGCGTCGGCTGTGCGGTGGTCGCACTCATAGGCGGAAATGAGCTCCCCGCCCTGGGTTTTCTCCGGGTTTTGTCCGTAGTCGAAACGGTCTTTCAGCGATTGGGCAACAGTTTCCCCCTTGCTGATATGGTGGGTGATCAAGCGTGTTGTGGCCGTAAGCTCACCTCCTCCAGATAGACGAAAAGAGGGCGGCGGGAACATACCCGCCGCCCGGCACTTCTGGACAAAGTGTCCAGAGGTCATCAGCTAAACATAAAATCCTGCAAGGCATATTTCACCCCATACAGGCGCTCCAGCAGCCACTCCCCGATGGCCGGGAGCCCAAAGGGGGAAACCAAAAACGCCAGCACCAGCATGGCAATACACCCGGTATGCAGCCCTGCGAAAAAACCGCAGGCCGCCAGCAGGACAAAGGCGGTACACGCCAGCCAGCAGAACGCGCCCGCGATGCAGGAGAGGAACGAGAGCACCGCCACAGCGAGGATCAGCGCCAAAACAAAGGAGGCCGCGATAATTTTCAAAATGATACGCATGGTTCATACCTCCTACAAAAGTTTGCTATTTGCCTCTATATGTATATTATAACTCAGTAAGAGGGGGCCAACAAGGATGACTCCGGCTGCCCCCACCTCTGGACAAAGTGTCCAGAAGCCGGGGCAGCCGGGGAGCGTTGCGCTCCCCGGCAAGGGTTAAAGCTCCACCACCGCCGACAGCTTTTTGAGCAGGTCGGACAGCGGCTCCCACAGGGTTTCATAGTCCCGCTGGAGGGCCTTGATCTCCTCCGGGTAAATGCCGCCGTAGGTGTTCGCCTGGATCGCTACCTGGTTTAGATTGTTGGAGCACCGCCGCTGGAGCGATACCAGCTCCCGGACGGGCGAAAGGTCAACATGGAGCACATAGCCGTTGAGGGCCATTTTCCGCACATAGGCCCCCAGGTTACGGACACCCGCCTCGGCCATGCGCTCCCGGATCAGCGCCAGTTCCTCCTCGGACACCATCACATGAAGATGGACAGGGCGGCGGCGCTTTTTCTGGCTCACCGTTCCTCGCGCTCCCGGCTCCGATAGGGGCGGGGCGGCTCCTTTACCTTGTCCAGCGGCTTTTCCTCCTCCGGGGGCTGGGGGGAGCCAAACACGCCGCACAGCCGTTTCATTTCCAGATCGGCCCGATCCTGTTCCCTCTGTTTTTCCATACACATACCTCCTAACGCTCGCCCCTGTCGGGTGCTTTCTTTTTTGGGGCCTCCGGCCCCTGGTGCTCCAGGGCCTCCCGCTGGGCGGCCTTGAGCTGGTCACGGATTGAGGGCTGCCTGTCGCCAGTCAGAAGCGCCCGCCGCACCCGGATGTTTTCCGTACATTCCATCAGCTTTTCCACGGTAGCCTTTGCCGTTGGCACATAAGCGTCCGCCTCGGCGCTCCATTCTGTAAGCCTGCGCCCCTCCGGGAGCTGGCGCATATCCTCCCACGGCCCCACCACCTGGGCCAGCGCATCCATACGCCGCCACACATCGGGGTTATCCCGTGAGGGCCGCAGCTCATAGCAGAACAGTTCATCATCCGTCAACTGTTTTCCGTATTCCAGCTCGCCCCAGGCCAGGAACGCGCCACCCTCCACCGGAAGCCGTTTATCATAGTTCTGGAAACGGATGGGATCGTTGCCGCCGCCTTTTGGGAACGTGCCGATGTCAATGGGCCGTTGGGTGGAATAGTATTTGAAGCTGTCTGGCTGGGGGCCTTCCGACGCCAGGAAAACGGAGTTTTCCTTTTCATAGTCACCCGCCCGTTTCAGAAAATCTTTGACCGCCGCCCGTTCTGTCGTGAAATAATGCCCCCAGTCAAAAGAACGGCGGCCCTGCTCCTCGGTGACTTTCCAGGTCACATAGGGATCGGGGGCCCGCAGATTTTCCCCCAGGGCAAAGCCCTTGTTATCATCGTAAAGTAAAAGCCGCTTGATTTCATATCCGGCATTTCGCTCCATATACAGCACCTCCTGAATTTGTTGAGATAAGCCGCCACCTCTGGACAAAGTGTCCAGAAGTGACAGCGCGGGGATGTGGAAAGCATTTTGCTGAAATGGGGGCGGGGCATAGAAACATACGGCCCACCCCAAAACCGGCCCCGGAAAGCCTTGTAATCAGCGGGTTTTCCGGGGCCTAATTTTCCACACATCACCTCCGCTTTTTTCGCATATACTCCCGCTTTTGCCGCCGCAGGGCGATCCGGGCGCAAGTCTCGGAGCAGTAGGCCATGCGCCCATCCACGGGGACAGCCCCGCCGCAGATGGGGCAGGGCTTGAAAACCGGGGGCGGGCCCTCGGTCAAGAGCGCCGCCTCCAGCGCCGGATCAAGGGGCAGGACAGCCTCCCGGAAATAACGGCAATAGGCCCCCGTCCAGCATTTGCCGAACATATAACATTCGCACTCCAGGGGCAGGCATCCATATTCCTTGTCATAGTTGGCGCACCACTTCACCACCAGGGCGCGGATTTTGCTTTTTTCCTCGCGGGTCAGTTCACGGGCCACCCCATCACCTCCCGGCAGGGGTTTTCAAAAGCTCCCGGTAGCAGGACACACAGCCGATCCCCCGCCAGTAGGGGCACCCGGAACACCGGGAGCCTTTGGGCGCTTTGGGGATGGAGGGGGCCAGGGGCCGGGGCTTCTGTTTCATCATTTTTTCATAAGGGTTATTGGTAAAGTTCATTCCTCATCCTCCTCGCTGTTTTCGTCCTCGTCCCAGGGCGGGCCGTCGTCCTCATAGTCCTCCTCGCCGTAGTCCTCCTCTGGCTCGGCGGCCTGCTGCTGTTTGGGCCGGAGCACCTTGAAATAGAACGCGGCCCCGCCGCCGATCCCGGCCACCGCCAGGATGAGCAGGAGCGTCCCCATGCTGCCGCCTGTTTCCGGCTCCTCCGCAGGTTCCTCGGTTTCCACAGGCTCCGGGGCTGCGCCCACGCATTTTCCCATATTGACAGAGCAGACGGCGCACTCTGTATTGACAGCCCCCACCTCGCATTTTTCAGAGCAGGAGCACACCGCCTGTTCCACGCCAGCGGCCTCGGCTGCGGCCAGCAGGTCGGCCTCGTCCACCACATTCAGAAAATAGGTTTCGTACTGTTCGCCCTCCTCGTCCACGGGCTTGTCGTAGTCAATGACGAAATAAAATGTAGCCCCGCCGCTGGTATGGACGGTGATAAACTGCTTGTTGGTGTTTTCGTCATAGAGCAGGTCGCGGGTCACAAAGCCGCCCTCCTCCGAAAAGCCCTGGCCGGGTTCAATGGTAGGCTCCGGGGCCGGGGCTGGGGTTTCCATTGTGGGATCGCCGTAATCAGAGCCCGCCCCGCCATCTGCATAGGCATAGGACGGGACGCTAAAGCCGCATAAAAGAACAGCGGCGCAAAGCGCCGCCGTCAAAGACTTCCATCGTTTCATATTCAATTTTCCTCCTTTTCCACAGGCCCCGACTTCTGGACACTTTGTCCAGAAGTGCCCTCCCGGAGCTGCTGAAGCACCAGGGGCAGCTCCTCCAGGGAAATGCTCAGGCCCCGCACGATGTCCACGATCTCGCTGTTTTCGGCCTCCAGCTTGTTTTTCTCCAGCTCCTTGAGCCGGGCCTGCTGCTCGTTGATTTTGGCCTTGACCTTTTCAATCTCGGCCTGGATTTTTTGGCTTTTGCTTGCCGCCATAGAATACCTCCAATCATGGTAAACGCCCGTAGGCGTAGAAATGGGACTGCCAGTAGCTTGTATTCAAATTCGCGTAGCTGATGGGATCGCCCGCATGGATCATCATCCCGTCCCCCACATAGATACCACAGTGGGAAACGCCGCTTGTATCATAGGTGCCCTCAAAAAAGACCAGATCGCCGGGGCGGGGCGCGCTGGTGGGGGTGCAGATGTTGTAAAGCCCCTGGGCCCCCAGGCGGCCCACATCCCAGCCGGAGTGATTGATCACCCAGGACACGAAGCCGGAGCAGTCAAAGGAAGTGGCCGGAGAGCTGCCGCCCCACACATAGGGATAGCCCAGGTACTTTTCCGCCTCGCCCAAGATAGCCGCAAAGGTTTCATCGTCCAGATATTCCTCCGGCACGTCGTAGTCGGCGGGCGGTTTCGTGTATTTGTCCACATACTCGGACTCCGGGAACAGGTCGGGCCGGTTGCCCAGGCTGGACATATAGAGGGCATACCGGGCCAGCTCCTCCTCGCCCATAAGCTCCAGGGGGAGATGGGAAAGGTTTTTGTTTTCCAGCGTCACATAGCAGATATACCAGTTATACGGGACTTCCACCTCATAATCGTTGCCCTCGCTGTCTGTGCGGGTTTCCGTCCGGTAGCGCACCTCCACCACCACATCCTCGGTGAGAATGTATTGGCGGCCAAAAAGCGTTTCCAGGGTGCCCTGTACCTGGGCAAGCGTCCATTCCCCCTCGTGGAGCACAGAGAGAATGGAGATGAGCACATAGGGATCGTGTTCGATCCCGTCCAGGTCAAAATGGTATTCGTCATAGTCGTGGGTGCTTTCGTAGGTGTCCAGGTAGTTTTGCAGCTCCGCCTCCATATCTACATAGGCGGCCTCAGCCCCCAGGATGTCCTCATCCTTTGATGGATAGGTGGTAGCGCCCACGGCCCCCGCGCCGGAGTTGCCCAGCATCACCAGGGAGGACGAACAGGACTGCATGATAAAGAGCAGGAGCACACAGGCCAGGGCCAGGAGCACCCCCACGGGATGCCGCTTGATGAAGCCCACCGCCTGGGCTCCGGCTCTTTCCGTGGCGGCGGCAGTCTGTTTTGCTGCCTTTGCCGCCCCAGCTCTGGCAGTCTGCCGCGCCTGCTTGCGGTATTGCCGTTTCTGCCAAAACCGTTTCCAGGCACTTTGCTTCAGCTCCGGGTGCTCCTGGGCGGCCACGCGGAACTGATGATCCGCCGCAGCCTTGATATATTTGGACTCCGCCCGCTGGACAGCCTTTGCAGGGTGTTCCCGGATTTTCTTCTTGACGAAGCGGGAGCCATGCCGCAGGGCGGTTTCACCCGCCAGCTCGGAGCGGTGGGCCCCCTCGGTGCCCACATTCTCCTGTTCCACCTCAAAGAGCTTGCCATGCACGAAGCCGTGAACGGTGCCGCCAGCGGCCCGGCCCATCCGCCTCACCGGGCCGGGCTTTTTGGGTGGCTTCTGCTTTGCCAGCTTATCTTTGGCTGCCTCCAGCTTTTCCCCGCGCTTTTCCATACGGAGCTTGGACGCGGCGGCCTGTTCCTGCTGGCTCTTTTGCCGAAATTTTGACTTCTGGACACTTTGTCCAGAGGTGCCGCTGTCCGCAGCCCCAGCATCACCTGGGGAGCCGCCCCCAGCGGCCCCGCCAGGATCGGCGGTGCTCTCCCAGGAGCCGGGGCGTTCCATTGGCTCTTGTTTTGGCCTATTCGGTTTTCGCTTCATTCTTCAAATCCTCCGGGCGGGTGGTGAGCAGGTTATAGATCTCCCCCTTGGGGAAACGGTCAACAAAGGGGATGGTCACATCCCCATAGAACAGCAGGCCCTCGCCGGAATTGCTATGGGTGATGTAGGAAAGCTGGTGCTCGGAAATGCCGAGCTGCTTTGCCAGGATCGCCCGGTCACTTTGGGCCTGGGCCAACAGGATCATAAAGTCGGTGTTGTCCAAAATGGCCTCGATCTCCCGGCTGGCTAACAGGTCTTTCACATTCTGCGTAAGTGCGCTGGGGACGCAGCCCTTTTTGCGGAGCATCTTCCACACGGCCACAAAGTAGCTGGCGGTGAGGGCGTCCCGGAGCAAAATGTGAAACTCGTCAAAGTAGCACCAGGTCGAAATGCCGTTGTGGAAATTCACGTTGACCGCCGAAGTGACAAAATCGTTGGTGATGTGCATGGCGATCTTCCGCAGGTTTTCCCCCAGCCCTTTGAGGACGATGCACACCACACGGGCGGTCAAGTCCACATTGGTAGGGTGGTTGAACAGGTTGAGGGAGCCGGTGCAGTAGAGCTCCAGGGCGGTTGCCACCCGCCGGGCCTCCGGCTCTGGCTGTTTCAGAAGCTCCTCATACAAGTCCTGGAGCAAGGGCGGCTTGCCGGCCCCGATCCCCAGGGCCATATCCCGGTAGATGAGCCGCACACAGCGGTCGATCACCGTCTTTTCGATAGGCTGTAAACCATCCTTGCCGCCCACCACCAGCTCGCACAGGGACAACAAAAAATCCGCTTTCATGGAAAGCGGGCTCTCGTCCCCGTCTATATCCAGCCGGATGTCCATAGGGTTGATATGGCTGGGAGAACCGGGGGCGATCTCAATGACCTGCCCGCCCAGCCGCCGCACCAGGGGGGCATACTCGCCCATTGGGTCCACAATCAAAATTCTGTCCTGGGGGATGGTGAGGAACACGTTTAGGAGCTCTCTTTTTGCCGCAAAGGATTTTCCCGATCCGGTAGAGCCCAGGTACAGGCCGTTGGCCGATTTCAGCTTTTTGCGGTCAGCCATGATGACATTGTGGGAAAGGGCGTTCATCCCGTAATAGAGGGACGGCCCCGCCATCCGCAGCTCCCGCGTCATAAAGGGAATGAAAATCGCCGTGGAGCTGGTGGTCATGCCCCGCTGGACTTCCACCTCGTTATAGCCCAGGGCCAGGGAGGACACAAAGCCCTGCTCCTGTTGCCAGTCCAGCCGCTTCAAGGCACAGTTGTATTTCTGTGCGATGCCGCCCACAGTGAAAATATCATTTTCCAGCCGCTGGCGGGTGGGGGCGATATTCACCACCGTAAAGGTCAGCAGGAACATCCGCTCGTTGCGGGATTGTAGGTCGGCCAGCAGCTCCGCCGCGTCTTTGGAAAAGGTAATGAGGTCGGGGGGCAGGATGTCGGGATCATACCCGGCCCGCACCGCCTTGCGTTGTTCCTCCACCTTCATTTTTCCAATATCGGACAGCTTGCCTTTTACCGTTTTAATGGCCTTCAACTGATCTACCGTCTGGATGTGCATGGTCACAGTCAGCTCCGCGTCCAGCTCCAGGATTTCCGCCAGGAGCTTGTCGGAGAGCTCCGAAGCCATGATCTGCAAATAGGAAGCCGCCCCCCAATACTGGCCCACCCGGAACAGGCGGGACTGCCGAAAGTCGAAGCTGTCCGGGGCGATATAGTCCTTGGTGCCCAGCCCCGTTTTGGGAATGTCCTGCCAGGAGAAGCGGAACGGCTCCCGGCTGCCGGGATGCATCTGGCTGTGGAGCAGGACCAGCCGTGACCGCCCGTCCAGGGGCTCCGAGGGCACTCCCAGCCGTTTGAGGTTGCCTGTCACATCGGCCTCCACACGCTCCAGCCGGGGCCGGGCCTCCCCGATCCCATCGGCGGGGAGCCCAAAGGTGATATATTTTGACCGCTCGATCCCGTTGTTTGACCGAGCGATCTGGTTTTTTAACATCCCAGTAAATTCAGCCCGGATGCTGTTGAAGCTATCCTCCGCCTGGGGGATATTCACCCGGTATTTGCTCCGGGAACGGGAGCGGCGGTTGATAAAGGAGAGCTGGAACGGCAAAGAGGTGTCAAAGTAATTGAGGAACGAACTCCAGCCGCCGAAAATCGCTGTCTGATCCTCGGTGCTTGCCACGGAATAGTTGATGTCCTCATATTCCACCGTCTTTGTATAGAGCCCGCCGGGGAGCTGGCACACCCCGTCCGGGTGCATCACCAGATAAGGGATCGTCTGCTGGGCAGACAACGCAGCTTTCCGGTCAGCGGCCTTTCCGGGGCCGCGCTTTTGATTTTTTGCTTTCTGCAATCGCATCCTCCTTTCCCGCAGCGCCCCGATGGGTGAACGGGGCGTAAATGTTTTCTGTTCGGTAGGGCCTCACCCCAGGCCGCAGGAAACGGGCCCGGATGATGTTTCGCACCACCTTTTCCAGCGGGAGCCCGTCTTTCTCATACATAGCCAGCAGAAACGCCGGGAGCGCCACCGCCATCATAAAGAACATGGCCCCGGTGTTGCCGATGGAGCTGCGGGCCAGCAGGTAGGACGGGACGCCCACCGCCGCCGCGACGCCGAAGCACACAAGCTGGCGTTTCGTCAGATTAAAGGCAAGTTTGGTCTTGACCTTTGACAGATCGTTGGGAACATTCACATAGGGAATTTTGCTCACTTCCTTTCCAGCCCGGCTACCTCTGGACACTTTGTCCAGAAGTCCAGGCAGTTTTAACGCAGGGCCTCCGCGATCCCCGCCATGATATACTCCGCGCAGGGCAGGGCGATGGCGTTGCCCAGGGCCTTGTACCGCTGGGACGCGCTGATCTCCCTGCCGTCGGCCCCGTACTTCGTCCACCCCTCCGGCAAGCCCATGAGCCGCTCACATTCCAATTCCGTAGGGAAACGAATACAGCCGCCCGCCGGATCGTCCTCGTACCAAAAAGCAAACGGTGTCACCGTACCGGCTAACAGAGTGGGAAAAGGGTCAGTTGGAAATCCGAAGCTGTTTTGGAACGCTGTTTGTTCCCCCTCCTTGGCGGCTCCCCGCATACGGAACCCTTGAAAGGGTCTGGTGACGGGTACGCGCCCCCCTGTTTCAAGAACAGGGCCTCGATCTCCGCCGGGGGCGGGCAGCCCGCCCGCTGTGCAAGGCGCAGGAAGTGGGAGCATTGGGCGGGGCTTAAACAATATTGCGGGAGCACGCCGCCCTCCAAAGTCTGCCACAAGAAAGACGCGCTGGCGTCGGGCCAGTCGGGGCCTTGCCCAGTGTTGGGCATCCATGAGCCGCCATGCGAGATCGGGGCATCCCCCTCGCACCATTCCGGCGTTTGCCCATCTTCCCGAAGCAGGCATTGAAATTTCGGTGTCTGTGAAAGCGGATAGGACGGCTCTAAAGTCCATCCGGTCATTTGAAGAAAACGCTCCCATGACGTTTTCCCAAACAGAGATAACTGGATATAGATCATTGGTGGCCTTTCTCATTTCTTGAATAATGCGGATGGCGTGAAAAAACAGGCCGGACTTGGCGCCGTCCAGCCCCTCACGCCTGCCGATCTGTGAAAGATTTTGACAAGGGGAGCCAAAGGTCAGCACATGGACGGGCGGGATGGCCCCGCCGTCCAGTTTGGTGATGTCCCCCAGGTGGGCCATATCCGGGAAGTGCCGCCGGGTGATAGAGATAGGGGCAGCCTCGATCTCGCTTGCCCACAGGGGACGGATGCCGCACCGCGACGCCGCCAGGGGGAAAACCCCGATCCCGTCAAACAGGCTCCCCAAAGTGAGCCCGCTCACAAGTCCTCCTTTTGATCTGCCGCCTCTGGACACTTTGTCCAGAAGTCCGGGATCGTGGGCTCCACCTCATTTCCCCACACATCCCAGCCGGGCGGGGACTGTCTTGCGAACAGCTCCACCCTGGGCAAGTCGCCCATAAGGGCCACGATCTTTTCACGGGCCTCCTCCGGCTTTCGGCTGTGCTCCCGGACAGGGGAAATGATAAACTGATGGACATTCGCCGCCTGCCGTTTGGGGTGTCCCCGCGTCGCCAGCAGGCAGACCTCCGCGTTGCCCCGCGTCCAAAAGCCCAGGCCGTAAAACCAGCCGGGGGATTTGCGGTTTTGTTTGAGCCAGACGAAAGCCACGCTTTTATAAGTGAAGCCCCACGCCTGGATCAGCCGCAGGGCCTCCGGGAGCTGCGGGAATGTGGCCCACAAAAAAAGCGCGCTGTCCTTGGCCGCAAGGTCGGCCACAGGCAACGCGCATAGCTCCGATATGCTCATGGTGGGATAATGGTTTTCCGCCGCCCCCTGTACCTTTTTCGCTGTGTAGCGCCAGGGGGGATCGGCATAAATAATAGAATACTGTCCGATAGTCAGACTCCTTTCTCCCCAGCCTCCACCGCCGCCCGCGCTGCACGGATGCGCTCGCTGGCGGCGGCATAGTAGGTCGGGACGGTTTCAAAACAAATAAAGCGGCGGCTTGTGTTGAGGGCGGCCACCGCCGTTGTGCCGGAGCCAGCGCAGATGTCCGCCACCACCTCGCCGGGCCGGGTATAGGTCTTGATGAAATACTCGCACAGCTCCACTGGCTTTTGCGTGGGGTGGATAGTACGCTGGACGGTGGGAAAGGCCAGCACATTTCCGGGAAAGCGCAGGCCGTCCTCCGATCCGCTGCCGGAGCGGAGGAATTTTCCGTAGTTGGTGCTGTCCCCACGGTTGCCCGCGATTTTCTTGTAGGGCTTGCCTTGTTCAAACTGCGGATTATAAAGCGGAAGTTTCTGATAGAACACCAGAATATTCTCCGTCTTTTTCAGCGGGGCCCGCCTCGCGTTGAGGAAACCTGTGCACCGGCTCTTGTACCACACCCATTCATAGCGGAGCATGGGGAGGTTGGACGCCCCCAGCACCTTATCATAGGGGCACTGTGCGAAGAACAACACCGCCCCCTCCGGCTTGACGGCCCATTTCACCGCCTCCCACAGCTCCGGGAGGGGCAGCGGCACATCCCAAAAGTTCCGGGTGGTGCCATAGGGCGGATCAGTCAAGAGCATATCTACCGAATGACGGGGCAGAGAGCGCAGCCCCGCAATGCCGTCTTGCAGGAACAGGCCCTCCGGGGACTTCTGGACACTTTGTCCAGAGGTATCGAAAGTCGTTTTTTCCATTGAAGCGCCTCCTCTCAATGCGCCCCGAAGATGCGCTGGGCGATGCCGCCCGTCTTAAACAGCATAAAGCAGAGCAAAACCGTGTAGCCCACAATGCCCCAAATCGCCCCAATGGGATCTCCGCTGGTGACGATCCCCTGGACGAGCACCGCATAGATGGCAACGCATACCAGAATGAGCATCCCTTGAAATCCCACGGCGAACAGGGAACGCAGATAATTCTGGCCCGTCTGCCCCACCTCCCGGTGGGCCAGGGTAGCCATAGGGATGGGGGCCAAGCTGGTCAGCAAATAGATTTCCAACATCCTGCCATAGACCAGCACAAAAATGACAATGCCCAGCGCCCACATAGTCACACCGATAAGAGAGGATTGGAGCCACAGGCCGAGAAGCGGCCCCAAGTCCATGCCCTCCAGGGTGGTTTCCAGCTCCGCCATCATATCCGGCGTAATGTCCGTGGAGCCCTGGATGAGCCCGCCCGCCTGGGCGATCACGGACTGCGACACATCGAACACCGCCATCACGATATTAAAGGTGTTGGACAGGATGAGGATGGCACAAGCCGTTTTGAACATCCATTTATAGATATTCGCTACATCAAACTCGTGCATATTGTTCTTTTCCAAAAGCATCTGTATCAGCTCATAGGTGGCAACAAAGGTCAGCACCAGACCGGCAATCGGTAAGATCACCGTTTCGGAAAGCTGGCGTATAAGGGAGAAAACCCCGGCGTTCCAGGCCGCCGGGGTAGTCCCCACTTGTACCGCGATCTCCCCGACCTGGGCGTTGACGTAATCGGTGAGCCCCTCCAGGTTGCCCATGATCCCGCCAATCAGCAGCTCTTTGAGCCAGTTCGTGAGCCAGTCGGTGAGAAAATCCATAAGCCGCTACCTTAAAACAGCCCGGACAGCAGGGGGATCAAGGTGGTGCCCAGCAGGATGATGCCGCCGCCAGCCATGAGCTGCTTCATGCCCTGTGATTTTGAGCCAGGATTATCCGAGCCGTAGCCCTCCAGCAGATTGACCACGCCCCACACGCCAAGACCAGCGCCGAGAGCAACAACAAGGGTCTGCAAAGTATCAATCGCGGAAGAAAAAAACTGCATAGAGCCTCCATTTCTCCGGGGAATACCCGGCTATGAAAAAAGCCGCCATTTCTGGCGGCAGGTTACGACCTCTGGACACTTTGTCCAGAAGTGGGATTTATACATAGGCGTCCGGGTCATCCACATCATCATAGTTGAGGATGTCCTCGTCCTCGCCTATGGGCCCTGTGTCTGTCCCGTCTGCCTCGTACACCTCGCAAGCCTCAGAGAGCCCAGGCCGCCTGCGGCGGTTGATGAGCTGATCGAGGGAAAAGGCGTTTTTCACTTTATCGGCCTCAGCCGTGTATTTGTAGTTGGGGTGCTGCTTCAAGTCGTACTTTGGGGAATAGAACGGGGGCAGGCCCCGAAGCTGTAAAATACAGCGATCCCCCGGCATGGTGGCAAGCTCGGCGGGTGTCATCAGCTCCCGGCCAAGCCGCTGGGTGTTCTGGTTGTAGCTTTCCGACTGCCCTTTGGAGCGCCCGTCCGTCTGCATATAGATGGTGGACTTCCCCAGCCAGTTTTCCGAAATCTCCTTGATGGTGGAGCTTTCCCTGCCGCCCAGGAAAACCACGCTGTCCATATTTCCCATGATCGTTTCCGCGTGCTTGTCATAAATGGCCTTGCACTGCGCCATCTGCTGATAAAAGAGCGTCAGCGATATTTCACGGGAACGGATGACGGCCACCAGCTTTTCCAGGTTGGGCACCTGCCCTGTATTGGCCGCCTCGTCCCACAGCACCCGCACATGATGGGGCAGGCGGCCCCCATGAACATTGTCGGCCCTCTCGCACAGCAGATTGAACATCTGCGAAAAAGCCAGGGCCACAAGGAAGTTGTAGGTTGGCGTGGTGTCGGAAATGGTGAAGAACACCGCCGTTTTCCGATCCCCGATACGGTCAAGGGCCAGCTCGTCATAGCTCATGATCTCCCTAAGCTGGGGGATGTCAAAGGGGGCCAGCCGGGAGCCGCAGGAGATAAGGATCGACTTGGCCGTTTTGCC